>Ga0181531_10000042_pt1 | contig 109366 bp, 75 predicted proteins | sample PEATcosm2014_Bin_38_FD_119743 | JGI IMG/M metagenome (GOLD analysis project Ga0181531, IMG submission 119743) | Peatland microbial communities from MTU Mesocosm Facility, Houghton, MI, USA - PEATcosm2014_Bin11_10_metaG | ecosystem: Environmental > Terrestrial > Soil > Wetlands > Peat | place... | reverse complement strand
CGCGTGCCCAAGCAACGCCTTGAACGGCGCCCGCCCGTCAATCATCGCGCTCATCGCCAGCATCGAGTAAAACCAGTTCCTAAACTGCCCCGGAAAACTCTCCAGCACCAAATCCGCTGGAAACCACTTCTCCCAGTGAGCCTTGTCGGTCGTGTAGCCCATCGTGCTGAATGGCACAATCCCCGCATCCAGCCAAGGATTCCCTACATCCTCGATTCGCGTTGACAATCCGCCGCACTTCTCACACCGAATCTTCACCGCATCAATGTAAGGCCGGTGCGGCGAATTCCCCTCAAACACCTCCCAACCTTCCACCGTCTTCTCCTTCAACTCTTCCTTGCTCCCGATCACCGCAAAATGGCTGCAATCCCCGCAAACCCAAATCGGTAGCGCCAATCCCCAAAATCTCTTTTTGGAGATCATCCAGTCGCTCATGTTGCGCAGCCAATCCTGCTCGCGGGCTTCGCCCTCCGCTGGAATCCACTTGATCGTCGGCACAACGCGCTGAATGCGGTCGCGCCAATCCATGCGAATGAACCACTCATCCACCGGCCGGAACACCAGTTCTTCCTTGCATCGCCAGCAATGCGGATAAACGTGCGGATATTTCTCGCGCGCCACGAGCATCCCGCTCGCTTTCAAAGCCGCGATAATGTCATCCGCCACTTCATTCGCGCTGCGCCCTGTAAACTGCCCAAATCCCTCCAGAAAAACAGAACTCTCATCCAGCGGCGCAATAAACGGAATCCCGTTCTCTTTTCCAAGCTCCTGGTCTTCAGCACCGCAACCCGGCGCGATGTGCACCAACCCGGTGCCCTCCGCCTCGCTAATCTCTTCCCACCCAATCACACGATGCGCTTCCGCCGACGACTTTCCCCCTCCCGTCTCGCCGTAAGGAAAAACGCCGCCCGCCGCTTTCTGAGCGGGCAATTCGTCAAACGGCCCCGTGTAAGTCAGCCCAATCAAATCCTTACCAGGAATCTCCTCGATCACTTCCACGCCGCCGCTCCCCTTCAGAATCGTTCGAATCGAAGGCAGCTTGTGCGCCTCGTGCTTCCCTTCCACCGTCAAATCCTGCAAGCGATCGTGCTCAAAATTCCCTTTCGCCACGTAGTAAAACCAATCGCCGTGCTTGACCTTCAGATAAGTCATCTCCGGATTCACAGCCACTGCCACATTCGACGTCAGCGTCCATGGCGTGGTCGTCCAGATCAGCAGCGCCGTTTTCTCTTTCCCCTTAATCGGGAACCGCACAAACACAGACGTGTGCGTAGTAATCCGCCGCCCCTCCGCCACTTCCATCTGCGACAATCCCGTCCCGCACCGCCCGCACCATGGCATCACGTCATGCCCGCGATAAATAAATCCCTCGCTGTGGCACTTCTTCAAAAACGACCAAATGGTGTAATTGTTCTCATCCGAAAAAGTAAAATAACTCCCGCCATACTCCGCCGATCCCAACTTCCGGATAATCTCGCTGGCTCGCGCCGTTTCTGTAATCCCGCTGGGTAATTTCGCGGTAACAACGCGATCCCCATCGGCCAGAGCATCGCGCAAAGCCACCAGAACTTTCGGATCGTCCCAATCGCACCAGTAACCCAGCCGTACCGACTGCTCCGTCTGCCGCGCCGCAAACGTCAACACGCGTTCCTTGCAAGCCCGCACGAACTTCTCAATCCCAAACTCCCGAATCTCGCGCTTCGTCTTCAGACCCATGCTCTTTTCGACTTCCACTTCCACCCAAAGCCCTTGGCAATCAAATCCATTCTGGTAACGCAGCTCGCACCCACGCATCGCGTTATACCGCTGATACATATCCTTCAGCGATCTTCCCCACGCGTGGTGCACACCCATAGGGTTATTCGCGGTAATCGGCCCATCCAGGAACGACCACTTCGGTCCGCCTGTGTTCTTCTCCCGCAATTTCGCAAAGATCCGGTTCTCCTCCCAGAAGCGCAAAATCTCGCGCTCCATCGCAGGAAAATCCGGCACTCTCGGCACTGCTTTGTACATGCTCATAGTCGTATCCGATTAGATTATCACAGCGCGCAAACGTAGCTGGGGCCGTCCAGATTCGACATGCTAAGATTCGCGCGTGGAAGGCCCTTTCAAATTCTGGAAAGTCCAAGACAAAAGGCGACTATTGCTGGCACTGATGAATGAGCTGGCTGGGGACGCACATATCTCTTTCGAGGGTGATCTAGGAGGGCTACGGCTGCTGACCATACCGGGCGCATCGCAAGAACCAACGATGGCTCTTAAGCGAAACACTCTGCGGCCTAAGCAGGATTTTGTGATTGTACTTCTGGAACCATCCACGGTGGAGAAGATCATTCCTGCAATCGGCGGATCAGTGCCGAAGGCCATCCTTCATATCCAAATCGAAAAAAACGGCGTGCTTCAATTTGGGGCGTACGATAACTTTTACCCCGAATGCATTTTCTTCGGAAGCGCGTCAACTAGTCGATGATTGAATGGCTCATGCACGATAAGCGCCGCCTTCAGGTTGCTTTATGCTGCCGCTTCGACCGCAGGCGTCTTCCACGTCTTCCACCCGCCGGTTGCGCCCCCGCACCCTCTCCTCTAAACTCAAGCTTCAACAACTGCGCCCGGGAGCTTGCTTGCGGAAGATTCTTCGCCTTCTAATCTGGACACTCGCATTGATTGTCATCGCCGCCGGCGCTCTGGCCTGGTGGTTCGCCTATCGCCCCCTCCCTCAACTCGACGGCTCCATCTCCCTCCCCGGCCTCCAAAAAGAAGTCTCCATCGACCGCGACACTTGGGGCGTCCCCCACATCCGCGCCTCTTCCCTCGAAGACGCCGTCGAAGCCCAAGGCTACGTCATGGCCCAGGACCGCCTCTGGCAGCTCGACTTGATGCGCCGCGCCTCCCGCGGTCAGCTTTCAGAAATCGTCGGTCCGCTCGCCCTCAAATCCGACGAACAATTCCGCACCTTCGGCTTCTCCCGCATCGCCGATCGCGAATTCGCCAGCATGGACAAAGCCCCCCGCGCCCTGCTGGAAGCCTTCGCCCGCGGAGTGAATCGTTTCATCGAGCAGCACGAAACGACTCTTCCTATCGAGTTTCCTCTCCTCAAATACAAGCCGCAGCCCTGGCAGCCCACCGACTCCCTCGTCATCGCTGGCTACATGTACCAAAACCTGACCGACACTTGGGAGCGCGAACTCGACCGCGCCAAAGTCCAGGAGCGCGTCGGCCCAGACCGATCCAAAGAACTCTTCGCTGACGACTCCCCCATGGATCATTTCGTTGTCGGCGATCCCAACGAACCCAACGACGGCTCCCAGGCCTCGCGCGTCGATCCCGACGAAGACGACGAGGACGACGACATAGACGACGAGGACACTGTCCTAAGAGCCTCCGTCACACGGCACTACAATTCCAAACCCGCGCCAGAAACTTCCGCCGACATCACCTCCGCGCTCTGGCCTGCCATTCAAAGCTTTCTCGAGGAATCGCAAAGTGAAATTCGCCAGAGCCTCGGCAGCAACAACTGGGTCGTCAGTGGTGCCCATACCGCTACCGGCAAGCCCATTCTTTGCAACGACCCGCACCTCGAACTTTCCATCCCGCCAATCTGGTACGAAGTCCATCTCACCGCCCCCGGCTACAACGCCAAAGGCGTTACTCTCCCCGGTGCCCCGCTCATCGTCATCGGCCACAACGACCACATCGCCTGGGGCTTCACAAACAACGGCGCCGACGTTCAGGACCTCTACATCGAAACTTTCAACCCCGCCTCGCCCGACGAATATCGCGTCAACAATGCCTGGGTAAAAGCCCAGGTCTTCGACGAAGTCATCCACATCAAAGGCCAGCCTGACAAGCACCTGAGGGTTGTCGTCACGCGTCACGGCCCCGTCGTTCACACCGAAGGCGACAAAGTCTTCGCCCTCAAATGGACCGCCCTCGAACCCGGGGGCCTCGCCAATACCTACAGCCAGCTCTCCAAAGCCAATAACTGGCACGAATTTCGCGACGTCATGAAGCGTGTCTGGGGCCCCGCGCAAAACGCCGTCTATGCCGACGTCGAAGGCAACATCGGCTACCTCATGGCCGCCCGCGTCCCCATCCGAAAAAAGGGCCATGGCGAAGTCCCCGTCCCCGGCGATACCGATGACTACGAATGGACCGGCTACATTCCCTTCGACCAACTCCCAGAAGCCCTCAATCCCGACAGCGGTTTCATCGTCACTGCCAACGCTCGCGTCGTCGGCCCAAACTACAAGCCCTATCTCACGGATCGTTGGGAAGAACCCTACCGCACCGCCCGCATCTACGATCTCCTGCACGACAAAACGAATCTCCGCCCCATTGACATGCTGAAAGTCCAAACCGACGCCTTTTCCTTCCCCCACGTTTTCCTCGCCGACCAGCTCACCGCCTCCGCCAAAATCGCCCAGCCAAAAGATCCCCGCGCCCAAAAACTGGTTGCCGAACTTCGAGACTGGAACGGCATCGCCGATCCTGATTCCCCTCTCGTCTCTTTCCTCGTCATGACCCGCACAGCAGCTCTCAATCTCCTTCTCGAACCCTATCTCGGCAACGACACCAATCTCTACCGCTGGCGCAGCACAACCTTCCTCCAAAAAATCCTCACCGACCGCCCCGCAAAATGGCTGCCCCCCGCCTACAAAAACTACGACGAGCTCCTTGCCGCCGCAGCCGACCAGGCCGTAATCATGCTCGCCGAACAAACCAAAAGTGACCGCCCCGAAAACTGGCAATGGAAAGAATTCAATTCTCTAGACATGCTTCATCCCATCGGCCGCCAGGGCTTTCTTAAAACTCTCCTCAGCATCTCCGGCAAACCGCAATCCGGCACGCAGTACAGCATCCGCGCCGCCAACCCACGCCACGGACCCTCCATGCGCTTCATCGCCAACCTCGCCAATTGGGATGATTCCATCCTCGTCATCCCCGCAGGCGAGTCCGGCCAACCCGCCAGCTCTCACTACTCCGACCAATTCTCCTCGTGGTACGAAGGCAAACCCATCGTCACCCCCTACACAAACCCAGCCGAAGCCAAAGCCCGCAGACACACCCTAACCCTCAAACCCACTCAATGACCTAAGGTTTATCGCCTTTAGTCTTGACACAACCCTTAAATGGTGTAAAAAGGGTTGCTGAGAAAATTTCACTCTAGGACGGTAGCGCCAGCTTTACGCTGGCGTTTTTGCTTTTAGGGGAGTCCCTGGCATCCTGTAAGAGGGATCATGGACGTGAGCTCATGGCCGTTCAAGGCTTGCGCCAGGTATACCTCTAAGCTCTTTAGAATCAGCACTTAAACAGGTGCTCACAAGTGTTGATTCGAAACGACTTACGGGAACACTAAGTCCTTTATCAGCAACACTTACAAAAAACAGGGGGAAGGGGCCTGCATCGAATAGACGGGCTCGCCGAGACATGCCTGAGCTACCGGAAGTAGAAGCCGTCGCCCAATCGCTCCGCCCGCTTGTCGAAGGGCGCAAAATCCGCTGCGTCCACGTCCTTCACCCCATCGCCACAAAACCGCAGGCTCCTGCCAAACTCGCGCACGCCACCGAAGGCCAGCAAATTCGCGCCGTGCGCCGAAAAGGAAAATATCTCTGGCTCGAACTCGCTACCGGGATCGTCACCCTACACTTCAAACTCGACGGCCAGCTCCTCTGGTTTTCGGGCGCAAAGGAACTCTTCGCAAAAGCCAACAAACTCAAGCCCGAAAACGGCGTCCACGTTGACGTAGCCTTCGAGCTGGACAAAGGCGTCCTCGGTTTCGCCGACGGCCGCCATTTCGGACGCGTCCTGGCCTGGGATTCCGAACCATCCTGCCCCGCCATCGCCGGGTTAGGCATTGACGCAATCTCCCCCGGCTTCACCACACCACAATTCACAAAATTACTCGCCGCATCGAAGCGCCCCATCAAAGAATTTCTCCTCGACCAATCCAAAGTCGCCGGCGTCGGCAACATCTATTCCTGCGAATCTCTCTGGCACGCCAAACTCAACCCCCGGCGTCGCGCAAATTCTCTGACCGCCGCTGAGTCCGGCAAACTCCACAAAGCGATTGTCTCTGTTCTCGCGCGTGCCTTAGAATGCTGTCTGCATCCGGCGCCGGATTTTCGCGATCCGGAGTGGTGGTTCCAGGGACTGGAAGAAATCCTCCGCGTCTACGATCGCGAAGGAAAACCATGCCGCCGCTGCGGGCACCCGGTCAAACGCAGCACGCAAGGCGTCCGTGCCACATATTTCTGTGCGCACTGCCAAAAATAAAGTCAAAGGACACAGGCCGACAAGGTGAATCAACCTGCACCCAAAAAACCGGAAGCGCCAGCTCCAAAGAAGCCCGATTTTGAGCGCTCACTGGCGCGCCTCGAAGAAGTCGTCCGCCGCCTGGAAAGCCCACAACTCTCTCTCGACGACGCCATGAAACTCTTCGAAGAGGGCGTCTCCCTCTCCCGCGAATGCCAGAAGCAACTCGAAGAAGCCGAAGGCCGCGTAGAAATCCTCCTGAAAAAAGCCGACGGCAAACTCGTCGCCGAAATCTTCGACCCCGAAAGCGAGTCTGAATCGTGATCGATAGCCGATCCCCGGGAACGCCAATCTCCCGATTGGCGTCGCCTTCTCTCTTTTCAACTTTCAACTCTCAACTTTCAACTCTCTTCTCCCAATGATGCTCCCCGCCTTTTTCGAGGAAGATCGGATAGCCGTCGACGCCTCTCTAGGCCGCCTGATGCCTGCGGAAACGATGCAGCCGCCGTCGATCCACACGGCCATGCGCTACAGCGTCTTCGCAGGCGGCAAACGCATCCGCCCCATCCTGTGCCTCGAAACAGCGCGCGTCTTTAACCCAGATGTCGCCGCAGCCCACTACCCAGCCTGCGCCATCGAATTCATCCACACATACTCTCTAATCCACGACGACCTCCCCGCGCTCGACAACGACGACCTCCGCCGCGGCAAGCCCACCAGCCACAAAAAATTCGGCGAAGCCGCAGCCATCCTCGCGGGGGACGCTCTTCTGACTCTCGCGTTCGAGACCATCGCCGCCGCGCCAGTCGATGCAAACCGCCGCGTAGCCATGCTCACCGAAATCTCCGTGGCCGCAGGCACCATCAATGGCATGGTCGGCGGCCAGGTCGCGGACCTTGAAGCCGAAGGCAAACGCATCACGCCAGAAGCTCTCGAATACATTCACCGCTCCAAAACCGCCGCGCTCATCCGCGCTTCCGTCAGCTCAGGCGCCCTCTGCGCAGGAGCTACTCCGGGCGACGTAACCCGCCTCCGCAATTTCGGCGAATCGCTGGGCCTCCTCTTCCAGGTGACCGACGACATCCTCGACGTAGAAGAATCCAGCGCCGCCCTGGGCAAAACCGCCGGCAAAGACATAGCCCAACAAAAAGCAACCTATCCCGCAGTCCATGGCCTCGACCGTGCCCACCAAATCGCAAACGAACTCTCAGCAAAAGCGATCGTCGAACTGGCGCCCTATGGAGACCGCGCCAGCCGCCTCCGCGAAATCGCCGAGTATCTAGTCGAGCGCCGCACGTAACTTTGGAGTGCGGCGGCTCGACGCTGCTTTTCTTAACGATGGCCTGCGACAAATAGCCGAAGGAAAGAGATTTTACACAGGGCACACGGAGAGCACAGAGGTCACGGAGCCGCCAGGACAGCGGATGACTATTACTCCGCCATGTTAAACTCGGAATTCTAAGCAGCGCGTCAATGAAACCCAAACCCCGCCGCACTCGCCTCGATGTTCTCCTAGTCGAACGCGGCCTGGCTGATTCTCAACAAAAAGCGCAAGCGATGATTCTCGCTGGCGAAGTGAGCGTGGATCAAGTTCACGCGCAAAAAGCCGGAATGCCCGTCGCATCCGACGCACAAATCGAACTAACCAGCCGCCACCAAAAATATGCCAGCCGCGGCGGCCTAAAACTAGAAGGCGCACTCGAAGATTTTTCGATTGCCCCCCAAGGTTTAATTTGCCTCGACGTAGGCGCCTCCACGGGAGGCTTCACGGATTGCTTGCTCCAGCACAACGCAACCCGAGTCTACGCAGTAGACGTAAACACACCCCAGCTAGCCTGGAAGCTCCAAAACGATCCGCGCGTGATCCCTGTGGAACGCAACGCTCGCGAACTAAAACCCGAAGATCTTGCAGGTACACGAAACGTTCACCCTAAACTTCCAAAAGCCATGCCAGAGCAAGCCGACCTGGTGGTCGCCGACGTCTCGTTCATCTCCGTTGTCAAGATCCTCGTTCCGGCAGCAGCCTGCGCAAAACCAAAAGCCAATTTTCTAATCCTGATAAAACCTCAGTTCGAGCTGCGCCGCGAAGAAATTCCTGAGGGCGGCATCGTCAAAGATCGGGCCCTCCACGAAAAGGCGATCGCCGCCGTAAAAAAAGCCGCCGAAGCCGCGGGTCTGTGCATCCTAAAGGTCGCCGCAAGCCGCCTGACGGGCGCCGAAGGCAACCAGGAGTATTTTCTCCACGCGCGAAAGGAGTCCTGAAGTAGAATCGCACCAGTCATGCCCGCAAATCAAAACTTCAAATCCATCGGCGTAATCTCCCGCCCGCGCCGCGCGAATCTTTCCACAGTGCTGCCGCCTCTTCTCGAATGGCTCGAATCCCGCGGCCTGAGGGTTTTCTACGACCAGGAAACCGCTGCCTCGCTGCCGATTCCGGCAAAGGGCATTCCGCGCGAAGAGATCGCCGCGCAATCGGAAATTCTTCTGGTCCTCGGTGGCGACGGTACACTGCTCGCGGCAGCCCGCGTAGCTGCCTCCCGCGGCATCCCGATTCTTCCCGTCAACATGGGCAGTCTCGGTTTCCTGACCAGCTTCACAGTGGAAGAACTCTACCCAGCTCTCGAAGAGACCTTGGCGGGGCGCTTTTCGATGAGCGCCCGCGTCATGCTCCAGGTCCAACTCTTCCGCGGCAAAGAAATGATCGACCAACAACACGTCCTCAACGACGCGGTAGTCAACAAAAGCGCACTAGCCCGCATGATCGAACTGGAACTCTCCATCGAAGGCGACTTCGTCTGCCGGTACCGGGCGGACGGTCTGGTGCTCGCCACTCCCACAGGCTCAACTGCTTATTCCCTTTCTGCTGGTGGCCCCATCGTGCACCCTGGCGTCGAGGCGTTCATCATCACACCAATCTGCCCGCACACGCTCACCGATCGTCCTGTAGTCGTCCGCGACGCGTGCTGCATTGACGTCACCCTCACCGGCAGCGCCGAATCCGTTTTTCTCACGCTCGACGGCCAGAAGGGCATCCCGCTCGCATCCGGAGATCGCATCAGCATCACGCGTTCCCCACTCTCCCTGAATCTAATCCAGCCTCCCAAAAAATCTTACTTTGAAATCCTTCGCAGCAAACTAAAGTGGGGCGAGGCCTAGCGGTCCTTCGGACTCGACAAAACTCGTGGAAATCATCGCCACAGTACTGGTTCGCCAAAGCCGGTAAACTAGGCGGTATCAAACCAGGCGCGCAACTGCATCCAACGTCTACACTTATCCGGCGCCGTGGAGCGGTCCGATGCGAGAACGGAGGAAGCTCCAAATAACAAAAAGATGAAATCGCCCGACGCCAGCCCGTTCAATATCGGTCCGCGCCTGACCTTTGCCTTCCTCGTCCTGCTCGCGCTCATTCTGGGTGGCAACGGCCTGCTGATATGGCAATTCCACATCGCGCGCTTGCAAACGGACCGACTTAATGGAGTCAGCCAGCAAGTCATCGCTATCCTCCGCCTCCAGGAAGCACTCCGCGCTTTTCACCAGCGCCTCGACGAACTCACCCTCTCCCGCGACCCCCAGCGCCTGGTAACCGAAGCCGGCCCGCTGCGCGCAAGCCTCCTCGAACAAACGAAGCGCACCAAGGCAGCGCTGGTCCAGTCGTCCTCAGAAGCTCCAGTCGATCCCGCGTTCGTCCCCGCCCTGGAAGCCATCGAAATTACTCTGCCCTCCCAACTTGAGGCCGTCATCGCGCTCGCGAACTCAGGCGACTGGGACGCCGTTCGCCTTCGCCAGGCCAACGAAATGAAACCTCTCGAAGTTCAGATTTCCGCCCTGGTGGAAGGCATAGATCGGGAAGTCAGCTCCGAACTCAATGAAGCCATCGTCAACATGAACAGGGTGCAGAACCGCATCCTTTTCATCGTTCCTGCCACGGCCATCGCCACGTTCTTCATTGCCGCTTTCTTTGGCTGGGCCACCACGCGCCGCATTGTCGAACTCCGCATGGAAGAGCGCGTCAACGAGCGCAGCCGGATCGCCCGCGAACTTCACGACACACTGCTTCAGGGTTTTATCAGCGTCTCCATGCAGCTCGACGTCGGCATGGATCAGCTCCCGCCCGACTCTCCGGCGAGAGCTTCATTCGCGCGCGCGCAAAAACTCACTGGCCAGGTCATCGAAGAAGGCCGCAATGCCTTGCGAGGATTCCGTTCCTCTGATGCGCAAACGCAAGCGTTGGAACAAGCCTTCTCTCAAGTCCCGCAGGAACTAAACCTAAAACAACGCGTGGATTTCCACGTCATCGTGGAAGGCCATCCGCAATCGCTGCATCCAGCCATCCGCAACGAAGTGTATTCCATCGGCCGCGAAGCTCTTCTGAATTCCTTCCGCCATTCCGGGGCCAGCCGCATCGAGGTCGAACTCGAATATTCTCCCGCCCAGTTGCGCGTTTTCGTGCGCGACAACGGCTGCGGCATTGACGACCATGTGCTGCAATCCGGCCGCGAAGGCCACTGGGGCCTCTCGACGATGCGCGAGCGCGCCGACCGCATCGGCGCGAAACTCAAAGCTCTAAGCCGCACCGGCGCTGGCACTGAGGTAGAACTTCGCGTACCTGCGAACATCGCCTTCGAGTCCCCCTCTACAAGCAGTTCGTAGGAAGCGACCTCCACCAGTCCCCGTCAACTGGTCCTGGCGGAAGTGGTTCGCGACGAAGTCGAAGCGAATCTCCTGCTTCATGCCCAGGGCTTGGTTCCTTCAGCAGGCCAAGACTTGCTCGACCAGTACAATCGGCTCATGAAACTCACTCATCCGGAACTCATCCACACAAAAAGCCCTATGAGAACCAGGCAATCTTGCCCACGGGACCGGGCTGGAGCCAAATTCGTTATGTGATGGAGCGGAAGAGGTGGTATCGTGCCGGCACTACGATTCCAGTTTGGGAGTTCCAGTGAAGCCGGATAGGGGGAGCGGTGCGTCTATCGTGGGCGAGAGCACGTCATCGGGGGCACGAATGCGCGTGGCATCCGCACGAATGATCCTGGGAGTCTTGTTGCCGGCGCTGCTACTCATTTCCTGCACGTCGTCGAAGGAAGAGCACTACGTAAAAGGGAGCAAGCCGGTTACATTGAATTTTCCCCACGGTTGGTCCTTCCGACCCGACGATCTGGCGACCAGGGCGGCCATATCGGAGCAGTTCAGCCGTGAAAGCGGTATCCAAGTCCGAGATATTCCGGTGCCCGAGAGTACGTTCGAACAACTGAAGTTTTTTGGCGCACTCTTGCAGCAGGATCCCTCGGGTCTCGACCTATTCGCTATCGATCCGATCTGGTCTGAGCATTTCGAACCCGATCTGATCGATCTGCGGCCCTACATGCAGGAGGAAATTGCGCAAGTTGTGCCGCAATTGCTGCCCAGCTACACCGACAATGGCAAGGTATTGGCCATCCCCTACGAAGTGAACATAGGGTCGCTAGAATACCGAGCAGACTTGCTTCGAGAGTATGGCTATGACCATCCGCCCAAAACATGGGATGAACTGGAAGCGATGGCAAAAAAAATCCAGGCAGGCGAGCGCGCCAGAGGTAAAACAGCTTTCTGGGGCTACGTATGGCAAGGAGCTGAATCGGAAGCATTGACCTGCAATGCCTTGGAATGGCAGGCCGCCGAGGGCGGAGGCAGAATCGTTGAAAGCGATCGAACGATCAGTGTGAACAATCCCGCGGCGATTCGGGCATGGCGGCGGGCGCGGCGGTGGGTCGGTTCTATATCGCCACCGGGTGTCGTTGCCTACCATGAAAAAGATTCGATGAACGTCTTTGATTCGGGAGGAGCGGCATTCAACCGATTGTGGCTTGGGACAAGCCTCGCGCCGATAGGGCCCTTCAGCCGGGTTCATTGGCGAGGTTCGGAGTCACGCGTGAGCACTGGATTTACGAACGTCCCCGGAGGGCCAGGAGGATGGGGCGGGACATTGGGAGGTTCCGGGCTGGCAGTTTCGCGGCATTCGATATATGTCCAAGAGACTGTGCGGCTAGTTCGCTTTCTGATTCACACGCAAATCGAGTCGATTGAGAAGCGAATGAAGGTCTCCGCGGATCATTCGGAGTTCTATAGCCCACCGGAAACGGACCACCCGGACCATTCAGACAATTCGATTCAGGGCGCGAGAGTCGTTCTTAGGCCTTCGTTGGAGGTAGGAAGCCAATATGCGCAGGCTAGCGCGTTGTATGCCGCCGCGGTGCATTCCGTGCTGACTGGGGAGAAAGAAGCGCCGGAAGCAGCAGCAGAATTGGAAAAGCAGTTGATGTCCTTGACCGGGTATCATGCGGGCCGGGTGGCGTTGAAGTGAGTTCTAGGTAAACCGAAGACCACGAGCAGTGGCAAGGACGTCGGTACGAAGCAGATCGTCCTGAGTTTCGCGGCGGCGGATCAGCTTGGTGTGCGCGCCATAGACCAAGACTTCGCTGGGGCGAGTGCGGGCGTTGTAATTGGAAGACTGTGTCATGCCGTAGGCGCCAGCGGTCCAGATGGCGAGCACGTCACCTGACTTGACTTGGCCAAGAGGCCAGTCGTGAACGAGGCAATCGCCCGTCTCGCAAACTGGTCCGACAACATCAACGCGATCGGTGGAAAACTTATTCGCGCCAACGCGCCGGGAAAGGCGCGTAATCGGATGTACCGCACCATAGAGCGCGGGCCGCAGCAGGTCATTCATTGCGGCGTCTACGACAACAAATGTCTTGCCGCGATTGCGCTTCGTGTAAATCACGCGCGTTAGCAAAATTCCCGCGGCGGCGATGATGGAGCGCCCCGGCTCGAGCAAGAGGTGCAATCCAAGCGGACGCACGAGGCCCGCAACCATACGCGCGTACTCGAGACGCGAAGAATTTCTCTCCGTCGTATAACGAACGCCCAAACCGCCGCCCAAATCGAGATACTCCAGCTCGACTCCGGCGCGCTTCAGTTCTTTGATGTAGCCTGCTACGCGCGCAAAGGCGCGGCGAAATGGATCGAGCGAAACAATCTGCGAACCGATATGGGCGCTGATTCCCTTCCAGCGCAGATATTCGGAATCTTTGTGGGCGAGATAAAGGCGACGAGCTTCCGGCCAGTCGAGACCGAACTTATGATTATGACGCCCCGTGGAAATATGAGGATGGCCGCCGGCGGCCACATCCGGATTCACGCGAATCGCCACCGAAGGAACTTTTCCTCCGAGCCGCGCGTGCGTTTCGGACTCTTCGAGCAAAACTTCGAGCTCGGCTTCAGATTCTACGTTGAACAAAAGAATTCCGCTTTTGGTCGGCCTGGTATGACGACCAGCACGTCCGGGAACGTACTGCAGCGCAGCGCGAATTTCTTGGCGCGTTTTTCCCACGCCGGAGAAAACGATACGGTCACCGCGAACTCCAAGATGCTGAAGATGTTCGAGCTCGCCGCCAGAAACAATGTCGAACCCGCTGCCCATTTTCGCGAGATGACTCAAAATCGAAAGATTGCCGTTGGATTTAGCCGCGTAACAAATCGTGTGGGGAATTTTGCTCAGGCCGATCTCGAACTCGCTGAGAGCATCCGACACAGCCGTGCGGCTATACAGATACGTGGGAGTGCCGAACGCCCCGGCTGCCGCGACGAGATCAACGCCTTCGCAAAAAACGTGCTCGGTACCGGCTTCGCGCGGGGCTTTTTTCCACGCGAAGTGCGGCGTGAAATCAGCTGGATCAACAAAGGCAAGCTTCTGCTGAGGCTTTGCCGGAGCCGCGCTCATCGCACTTTCAACACCACGAGCGTGCGGTCATCCGACAGCGGCGCGTTGCTGGCAAACCAGTCCACTTCGCGCAAAACCATGTCGGCAATCTCCGTCGCGCTCTCTTCATGGTGCTGCTCGATCAAACAACGCAGCTTTTCCGTTCCGAAAAATTGACCCTCACTGTTGGCGGTCTCGGCGATGCCGTCCGAATGAAACACTACGATATCACCGGCAACCAGCGTGACGCCCCACTCGTCGTAGCTGACCTCTTCAAAAATGCCTAGAGGAAATCCAGTGAGCGCAATTTTGTCGCAGCGACCATCCTTATAAAGCAAGGGCTGCGATTGCCCGGCGTTGGCAACGCGGAGTTTTTGGCGGCCTCTTTGCCAGGTTGCGAAACACGCCGTCATGAAGCGGCCTTCGATGCGCCGCTCACCGACAATTTGGTTCATTTGTTTGAGCAGCTCCGCGGGCTGAAGTTTTTGTGGGGCGAGACTGCGCATAATGCCAATGGCTACGGCGCCGTAAAGGGCGGCGGCGGTTCCCTTTCCGCTGACGTCGCCGAGGGCGATGCCGAGTTGCTGCGGGCCGTAGCGCAAGAATTCGTACAAATCGCCGCAAACTTCGCGTGCGGAGAGATAGCGCGCTGCCATGTCCAGGCCAAAATCTTCCAGGGGAACGGGGCGCAGGAGCGCGCCTTGAATGCGCTTGGCGGCCGCCAAATCACGTTCGAGACGGGCTTCGTCGCGGGCGACTTGCTCGTACAGGCGCGCGTTTTCCAGTGAGACGGCGAGGTTCGCAGCGAGAATCGAAAGTGTTTGAACGTGGTCTTCGGTGAAATAATTTGTTTGAGGACTTTCGAGATCGAGGACGCCGATGACTTTGCCTTTGTGCATCATGGGGATGGCAAGTTCGGAGCGCGTTTCAGGATTCACCATGAGGTAGCGCGGGTCGACGGTGACGTCGGGGACCACAACAGGTTCTTTGAGTTCCGCAGCAGCGCCTACGATGCCTTCCGTTGCGGCCACGCGCATTTTTCCCTGAACGCGCTGGCCATGTTTCACGTCCACACGATGGCGGAAAACTTTTTGATCTTCGTCGTAGAGCATGATACTGAGGATTTGATAGTCGATCACGCGTTTGATTTGTTCAGCCGCGCGGCGGAGGAGTTCTTCGACGTCGAGGATAGAGCTGGTTTCGCGGCCAACTTCATTGAGAAGGAGGAGCGTATCCGCCTGGGCTCGAACGCGCTGGAATAAGCGCGCGTTATCAATGGCGACGGCGAGGCGGCTCGCGAGGAGCGTGAGAATGCTTTGCTGCTCAGGAGTGAAATAGTCGAGGTGACGGCTTTGAATGTCGAGGACGCCGACGCATTTGCCCTGGAGCATCAGCGGGACGGCCAATTCGGAGCGCACGCTGTCGATTGCGTTGATATAGCGCGAGTCCTTCGAGGTGTCGCTGACGCGGACGGGGTGGCCGGTGGCAGCCGCGGTTCCGGTGATTCCCTGTCCGATGGGGATGCGCAGATTCTCGGCAAGCTCGCGGTTGTAGCCAATGGAAAAGCGATGCTTGAGATACGCGCCATCTCCCTCGAGCATCAAGACGCCGAATATTTCGTAGTCGATATGGCGCTTTATGAGCGCGGCGGAGCGGGCGAGCACTTCGTCGAGGTCGAGCGAAGCATTTACTTCTTCGCCGATTTGCGCAAGTGTGCTCAGGACTTCGGCGGAGTGTTCTGCGGTTTCGGGCGCGGTGGCCGCTGTATGTTCGTTCTCAGGATTCATGTACTGGCTACATTATAGCAGGAGGAAGATAGGTGTCCCGGAAAGGTCCGGTCAGAGGCTATGTTTCTTCGAGAAGGACTCGGCAAGCACAATCCCGTTGGGGGGAGTGCATGCACGTTCGGCAGGCGCTTAACCTTCGGCAGGTACTTAAACTTCGGAACGCTTCCCTTTTTCTGTGGGCTTCAATGCGAGAATTCCAACTCCTGGCAAATTGCGGTAACGCTCGGCATAGTCCAGGCCGAAGCCGACGACGAATTCATTGGGGATGGTGAAGCCCACATAGTCCGCGTGAACGTCTGCGATGCGGCGCTCCGGCTTGTCCAGGAGCACGGCGATGCGGAGATGTTTCGGCTTGCGCTGTTCGAAGATGCGACGCAGATATTGAAGGGTCATGCCGGTGTCCAAAATGTCTTCGACAAGTATAACGGTTCGTCCTTCGATGCTTACGTCCAAATCCTTGGTGAGTTTTACCTGGCCGGAAGTTTTGGTGTCTTTTCCGTAGCTGGAGACGGCAAGGAAATCTAGGGAGACTTCGCCGTGGATGGCGCGCGCGAGATCCGAAAGGAAAAAAACCGCGCCTTTCAGGACACCGACCAGATGAAGAGGCTCCTCGGGGAAGTCCACACGAATTTGTTTTGCGATCTGCATGACGCGCTGATGCACGCGGCCTTTCGGAATCATCATGCGAACTTTTTCGCCAGGATGACTTCCAGTGCGTGACAATGACTTTTTCTTTGGCATGCTTTTCCCCAGAGTGGAACGGAGACTCTAGCTCACGTTCTTGTGCGCGGGCAAGGGTTGGATGCGAGATTTTCGAGAACAGCGAACGTAGGCTCCCGCACTCCACATCACCTATACGTGGAGCCTGATGGATTTTTGTTTGAGATTTCTGGTTGAGGAGGAAGGCTAATGCCTGAGAAACAGTTGCCGGAACCCTGGCTTCGGGGAAAGCTTAGGGAAGTTCCCGCGGTGCATCGTGGCGTGCTCCATGCCTTGGAGCTTGCCAAGGAAGACCTTCCGCATTGGTGCAGACCGTTGAGCGATGAGCAGTTGAACAGAAGCATCGCGGATATAGCGCCGGTGGCTTTTCATCTGCGACATATCGCGGGGAGTCTGGATCGGCTGCTGACCTATGCCGAAGGAAACACTTTGAATGAGCAACAATTGGTAGCGCTGAAGTCGGAGATGAGTTCTCGGGACAGTAGGGATGAGCTGTTCGAAGCGCTTGCGGTGGCCCTTGAAGCCGGCGCCCTGCGGGTTCGAAAATTAACACAGGACTCTCTCGAAGAGCCTCGCACGGTTGGACTGAAAAGGTTACCGACTACCGTGGGTGGGCTTCTGGTGCATATTGCGGACCATACACAGAGACACGTGGGACAGGCTATTACGACGGCGAAAATCGTGCGTGCGCAGTTTCCCTAGAAAAAATCCGTGGCCCTTTTGCGGGCGTTCACATCCAATTCCTCGGCGTCTTGTGACGCTTTTAGGCTGCTCGGATATACTCAAAGAACTGGAGATTTCCTTTGCTCGAGGCGGCAAAAAGCACACTTTTAATTCTTAGTGCGCTGTTCCCCATCGTTAATCCGCTGGGGGGCAGCCCGATATTTTTGACGCTGACGCGGGATTACGCTGCGGCAGACCGGCGAGCGCTATCGTGGCGCGTGGCAGTGAATAGTCTTTTTCTGCTGGTGGTCTCGTGCCTGATTGGGACGCACATCCTCACTTTCTTTGGGATTTCGCTGCCAGTGGTCCAAGTGGGCGGGGGGCTGATCGTTGTGGCGACGGGCTGGGCGATGCTAAACCGCAAGGACGAGGAAGATGGTACACCGGACGGGAAGGCCCGGAAGAAAGTGGCGCCGCGCGATGAATTTAAAACCGCGTTTTATCCGCTGACTTTGCCTTTGACGGTGGGGCCCGGTTCGATCTCTGTCGCGATTACCCTGGGGGCAAATCTTCCGCGGCACCATGGGTGGAATTTTCTAGGGATTATGGCGATCCTCATCGGGTGCGTGATTATCGCGATGAGTATTTACATTTGTTACGGGTTTTCCGACAGGCTGGCGCGGGTGTTGGGAGATACGGCGATGTCGGTGATTATGAGGTTGTCGTCGTTCTTGTTGGTTTGTATTGGAGTGCAGATTCTTTGGAATGGGGCTAAGGCGCTGCTTTCGTCGTTGCCGCAATTCGCGAATTAGAGGGCATAAAAAACAAAAACATGACAGAGAGTTCGCAGAGAGAGCGAAGGGCACGGACAAGTATGAAGGCGCAAAATAGCGGTGTCCGCCTCGGAAGACGGACCCTGCTGAAGCCGATTCCAACCGAAGAGAGTATCAACCTCAGTAGTTCAAGTGCAAATTCAGGAAGTGCCAGTGAAAGATGAACCAGAAGAAGCCGACGCAGGCAAATGCCTGGAGTGTGCTCCAGATTTTGTACCAGAGCCATTGGGCGCTATCGCCCCAGGACTTCACGGCGTTGAGAAGAGCAAGGAGCGCGCCGAAGCCCGTGAGAACGCCGACAACCTGTAACAGGTGAATCCAAATGTCCAAACCCTCGGCGGAAATTTTCAGAGACTCGAGACCGTTGAGGATCGAGACGAATCCCACGATAAAGACGAGCGCTGCGATGCAATCGAGGCGAACCAACAGGCGAAGGCGCTTAGCGCCGTCATCAAGCGTCAGCGGCTTGGCATAGTGGCTGCGGAACATCGCGGCGACAGGCCAGAGCAGAATGGTGAGCGCAATAACGGTCAGGCTGAAACCGATGACAAAAAAGTTGAAACCCTTTTTGTCGAACAAACTGTCCACGCGCAGAAAAACCATGAACGGGTAGTCCATATAGAAAACGGGGCGGCCGATGGCGTCTTTGGTGAATGCGAGTTTGTCCTTCCCGTCGAGGGAGCGATAGACGCCGGCGGAGATTTCACGAAAATGTTTCGGCTGGCCGTCCAAGCCTTTCATGTCTGGAGAGAAAATCGTGTTGTCTTTGGGGTCAGCGACGATTTCCGTTTCACCAAGCACGCCGGTCACGGCGAGGATGTTGGTTTCGAAACGGCGGCTGACCATGTAGGTTCCCGCCACTGCCTTAGCGTCCTGGGCCGCCGTGGAAACCCCGGGTTCGTTTACCGGGGTCTCCGGGAAGTAACGGTCCATGAAGCGATTGAAAAAGGTGCCGCGCATATCGGCCTGATCGCGGCCGAGACTGTTGACGGAGAGGAAGATGCCAACGTTGTCGTTAAGAAGAAGATGCATGTCGCTGTGGAAGGAGACCGTGTCGCCGCCGTGACCGATGCTGCGGTGGCCATTTTCGGATTGCTCGTAAAAGCCCAGGCACATGGCATGCATACCTGCCGGCCAGCCTTCCTGGCGGGAGTGCATCTGAATGGCCGTTTCCGGCTTTAGAATTTGTACGTCGCCATACTTGCCGTTTTGGAGGTGCATGATCATCCAGTGCGTCATATCCACGGCAGATGCAGAGAGCGATCCGGCGGGAGAGACCTGGACGACTTCAAAAGGCTTAGGTTCGCCGGAGCCGAGGATGTACCCCTGGGACATGTACGATTTGAGATTGTCCGGGAGCGGTTGGCGGAAAGTGGCGTAGTGCATGTTCAACGGCTTGAAAAAGTGTTCTTCCACGTAGTCGTCAAATTTCTGACCCGAAACGCGCTCGACAATGTAGGCAGCCATGGTCGTGGCGTAGTTGGAGTAAGCGGGCGTTACGCCGGGCGGGAAAATGCGCGCGGGCATGTGCGCGCGGAGATAAACCTCAATGGGGACGAGGTTTTTGATGTCCGTGAGGAAAAGATCCTTGATGGTTTCTTCATAACCAGTGCTGTGAGTCATGATGTTGCGGAGGGTGATGGGCTTGCTGAAAGCGGGGGGAATTTTGAAGTCGAGGTAATCGTTGACGTCGTGGTCGAGATCGAGCTTGCCTAGTTCGACTTGCTGCATAACGGCGGTCCAAGCAAAAGTTTTAGAGATGGAGCCGGGACGGAACAAGGTGGTTTCCGGGTCGACGGGGATTTTCTTGGCAACGTCGGCATAACCGTAGCCTTTGGCGTACAGAAGTTTTCCGTCCTTAACGACGGCCACGACCGCACCTGCGATGTCGGAGTGGCCAATCTGCTGAGGCACGAGGCCGTCGAGAAAAGCGCCGAGATCGTCAGCAGTCAGTTCGTGGCCCTTTGGAGCGGAAGCGCTGGAGGCGGCCGCCGCATGCGTCATTGACAATGTGGGTGGGGGGACGGGAGTCTGCGCAAACATCGCGGAGAAACAAAAAAGCGAAATGGCGGCCAGAGACAAAAGTCCAGCACGGGCTGAGATTTTCACTGTTAAAGCCTCCGACTTATGAAGTCATCGAACAGAATGCCAGAGCCGAAACTGCCCCCTGAAACGGCAGGCGGCGAGGACGTGAAACATTTGTTGCATTCTTGTACGGCGGAGCCTATTCAGAGAAGAACGGAATGTCAAGCAATTTGACTGAGTTTGCCAAAGGATCGTCAGGCTGGGCAGCTGCGCTATTTTGGCGGGAGCTTTTTCAAGTAGGCCGACAGGTTGGCTTGCTGCGTGGAGCGCAGAGAGATGCAGGCGTTGACCGTGTCTTTGGCGTTTTGAAGGACCCGCTCCGCGCCAGGAAGATTCTGGTTGGCGAAAAAATCCTGCGAGTCGTCGCGCAACTTTTCGTCGCAAAACAAACCCGCAACGTCCGCGAAATCGCTGCCGAGCGCGGCGTCTGATTTAGCACGGATTACTGGAAAGTTGCTTTTGTAGAGTTCCCACACAGCGGGCTGCGTGCCCGGGTTGGCGAACAGGCCAGAGATACGGTAGAGATCCTGGTTTTTCACATCGGAGCTGAGAACGAACTCGAAGGTCCGTTTCGTCAATTCAGGGCGGGCAAAGCGCATGAGGGCGCCGAAATAGTTGTAGTACTCTTCAGGGGTTTTGGCGGTTTTCAAGTGTTCGAGATAGCGGTCATAAAGGTCAGAGTTCCCTTCCATCGCGGATATGATCAGGGCGCGCCTGGCGAGCGCGGAATCCACGGAGCTGGGATCGCGCATGTACAGCTCGACCATGGCGCGGGCCGCGGCAAGGGCCTGCGGATCGCGGCCATAGAGCGCGAGCTTCGCGAAAACGTTGGCACGCAGCTCGCGTTTCTCATCCGGATCTCCGGGCTTGGGCGTCTCGCCGAGATCGTTTGCGACAGGGCGCAGAAAATCGCGAACCCACTTCTCGAAGGCAGGGCGGTCGGCGCCGGACGCGACAGTGTCGTGGATAGCAGCAAATTGGTTCACCATTTCATCCAATACCAGGGCCGTGCGTTCGGCTTTTGCCTTCTGAATGGTGTCCAGATAGTCGCCGACGTTCAAGCGACCGACACGCGCCATTGCCCATTCGTCCGCAAAAAAATGGATGCGTTCTTCCGGGGAAAAACCGGTTTCGACTTCGGCGCTGAATTTGGAAAGCGTGGACGCATCGTAATCGCTGGTGTAATAGCCGCGGCCGCCGCCATTCGCGTAAACCACTGGAAAGCACCCCGGCAGATCGAACGTTTGCTGACGCGCCGCAAGCAAAACGTAAGTGACATCTTTCGAGCCAAGCGGACGAAGGCCGACAGGAATTTGCCAAGCCGCCGGCGAGCCCTCGCCAAGTTTTGCGGGGTCTGAAAAATAACGCTCCTGCGAAAGAGTCACCTGAGTCGTTTGCGTGATTTTCTTTTTCTTCATGAATCCGCCCGGCGTCGAAGTTTCTTTACATGCGGTTTTCACGAGCGTGACGAGAGGAGCCCCGGGCTGATCTATGAAACTCGGCATAATGCGGTCCACGGGCTTTTCGGAACTGGCGGCCATCTGATTCCAGAAATCCTCGGCGGTGGCGTTTGCGTAGGCGTGTTTTTCGAGATAGTCGTTGACGCCCTTGCGGAAGAGGTCGGGGCCTACATAGGCTTCCGTCATGCGGAGGACGGAGGCGGCTTTTTCGTAGGCGATGCTGTCGAAGAGCGTCTGGATATCGGCAATCGTTTCGACTTTGGCGCGCACAGGGCGCACGGAGGCGACGGAATCGCTCTCGAGTGCGCCGTTGGTCTGGGCGATTTCGGAATTTTCCATGTGCCATTCGGGCTTTGCGGATTCCATGGGTTTGAAGGACATCCAGGTGGCGAAGCCTTCGTTGAGCCAGATGTCGTCCCACCACTTCATGGTGACGAGATCACCGAACCATTGATGGGCCATTTCGTGGGCGAGGATGGAAACGACATTCTGATGGGCACCTACGGAAGCGGTTTTATCGTCAATGGTGAGATAGGTTTCGCGATAGGTGATGGCGGCGGTGTTTTCCATGGCGCCGGCGGAAAAATCAGGGAAAGCGATGATGTCGAGCTTCTGGAAGGGATATTTGGTCTGGAAATAGGTGTCGTAGAATTTCAGAATATTCTCCGCGGAGACGAGCGCGTAGGAGAGGAGATTCTTTTTTTCGGGGACGGCGCAGACACGGATGGGGATATTGTCCGCAGCGCCTTCGACGCAAGAAAAATCACCGACCATCATGGCGACGAGATAGGTGGACATTTTCGGGGAATCGGAAAATCTCAGCGTGTGCTTTCCGGAGGTCGGGCCGGGCGTGTCGGAAATGATTTTGCCATTGGAGATGGCGATGTCGCCCTTGTCGACGACGAGAGCTATGCGGAAGACGGCTTTGTAGGCGGGCTCGTCGAAAGAGGGGAAGGCGCGGCGGGCATCAGTAGCTTCGAATTGAGTTACCGCGTAGCGCCGGCGGGCCGTCTGGCTGAGATAAAAGCCGCGGAGCTTGTCGTTGAGGATGCCGGTGAAGCGAATGTGAATATCAATGGCGCCAACCGGAACGGTATCGGGGACCCAGAGAGTAGCGGTCTCATTCTTTTCGTCGAGCTTGACGGCGGCGGCTTGCTTGAAATCGCCGGCAGCGATGCTGGCTTCCTGAAATTCGATTTCGGCCGAGTTGAGAGTGAGAGTGGAAGCGGCCTTTTGGAGATGCGCGTGGATGGTTTCTTCGCCTGAGAAAGTGGCGCTGGAGAGATCGGGCTCAAATTTCAGGTCGTAGGATTCCGGGATGACAGTCTCAGGGAGGCGTTGCGCGAGACTTGGGAGAGCACCGAGGAGAGTAAGAGTGGCCAGAGTTGCGAGGCGTTTCATGTGCGTTCCTTCGAAATAGGATGAGAACCGGCGATTTGGCGCGCGTGCGCGAAGAACGTTACGCGTACGCGGCATAGAGGATAGCAGCGATTTTGCCTGAATTCATGCGTGATTGTGCGCGGGCGCGCACACATGCCATGTGCGTTCGATTGCGGCTAAGCGGCGGTGAGCTGGCTGCTCCAACTGTTGGTGCGCACGGTGAGTTTTTCGATGCGATCGCGGCAAACGGCGAAACCGATGCCGGACTTTTTCGGAACCAAGATAGTGCCTTTGGCGGTGACTTCGACTTCCGGCTCGATGATGTCTTCGGCCCAGTAACGCTTGCTGGCGGAGACGTCTCCCGGCAGAGTGAAGCCCGCGAGTGTGGACATGGCGATGTTGTGGGCGCGGCCGATGCCGGTCTCAAGCATTCCGCCGCACCAAACGGGAATGGAATGCGTGCGGCAGACTTCTTCGACGCGGCGGGCTTCTGAGTGGCCGCCGACGCGTCCGAGCTTGATATTGATGATGCGGCAGGCTTTCAATTCGATGGCGGTGAGCGCGTGGCGAGCGTTGTTGATGCATTCGTCCAGGCATATAGCGGTTTTGATTTGAGATTGGAGCTTGGAGTGGGCGTAGATGTCGTCCCAGTTGAGAGGCTGCTCCATCATTAGGAGATTGTATTGATCCAGTTCGCGCAGGTGGGCAGCGTCTTCCAGGCGATAGGCGGAGTTGGCATCAACGGAGAGAAGAATGTTTGGAAATTGCTTCCGGACGGCGGCTACGTAGTCGAGATCTTTGCCGGGCTTGATTTTGAGCTTGATGCGCTGGTAACCGCTGAGGAGTTCTTCTTCGACGCGACGCACGAGCGATGGAGGGTTTTCGCGGATGCCCAGAGAAACGCCGCTGGCGACTTCGTCCAGAGTGCCGCCGAGAAGTTTCGAGAGAGGAATTCCTTTGATGTGAGCTTCGACGTCCCAGAGGGCGTTTTCGACGCCGCTCTTTGCCATTTCGTGCCCGCGAATGGCAGCGAGGAGCGCGGGGCAGTCAGAAGCATGATCGATTGTTTTGCCGATCAGGGTGGGGGCGACAAAATCGGAGATGACATGCCAAGCGGTGTCGGTGGTTTCGGAGTTGTAGCCGGGAGTTTCGCTGGCGGTGACTTCGCCCCAGCCGCTCACACCGTCGGCGATGACTTCCACAAGAATGATGCGGCGATGGTGGGAGACGCCGAAGCTGGTTTCGAACGGCGCTTTGAGACGCATTTGTACTTCCCGCAAAGTGATGGATTCAATTTTCATAAGGCTCCATGAGGTAAGTTCCGACGTGTGCGTCCAGTTCGAAGCCGACTGCGGCGCGGCCGGCGGCGATGTGCGTTGAGAACTGTTCGCGGAAAGCGGATTGGATTGTCTCTGCAGCTTGCGGATTATCGCGGCAGATGTCGCGGATGTTTGCGGGAATGGAGACTTTTTCCAGATGGTTCCCGATGCGACGAGCATTGTGGTTCAACACATCCTGAACTCGGGGAGAGCGAACCCACCATTGGGCGACGAGGCGGTCTGTCGGCAGGCCAGCGTGAAGAGGGCTTGAGGTGCGGCCATAAAGATTGGGGATGTAGTGGCGGACGATCGCGCCAAGACGCTCGATGTTGAAGTAGGCGTTTTTTAGTTGAAGAGGATCGAAAGTCCATTCGATAAGAGCAATACCGCGCTCGATTGCGTCGTCGCGCTGGGCGAGCTTCAGCAGGCGGCCAACGCCGCGATTTTGATATTCGTCGATGACGCCAACCATGTGCGAGTGCAGGTAGGTAAGCCCATCGCGTACGGCGGCGAAGGCGAGAGCAAATCCGACAGGCTTATCAGCGTCGTAAGCGACCATTACCTGGCCGCCCGTTTTGTTCGCAACGATAAAAATCTGGTCGGGTACGGTGTCCAGGGGAACGTAGCCCCAAATGCGTTGCTGGAGTTCGACGCCGACGCTCATCTCCTGAGCATCATGGATGGATCGAACGGTGATCGCTTGCTTGGCAGGAGACGCGGTAGCCTCGGTCATTCCTTCCCTCTTGAACTGACTCTCTATTTTACAGGGCGGCTCAAGTACAACGAATGTTTCATTCGATCCAGCTGCGTTATTTTGGGCCCCGCCAGTATCATCTCGATTTTCGATTCACTGTATCACAAACGCAACATGTGTTGCGTTAGCAAAATGCTGCAATCTGCGGGCCAACGTATTGGTTGACAATCCACGGCCGCCTGCCTAGACTCGCGGGCAACGGAGATTCTATCTTAATGCAACATTCGTTGCAGAACGATGAATGACGGCGAGTGGGCGAGTGCGCGCTGACAAAAAGCACTTTCAAGGGGACAAGGAGAAGGGATATGACCAGCCACAAACCGTTAGAGCAGAAATCGTTTGCTGAAACCCGGGGGATTTCGAAACGTTTGCTGACTTGCTTTTGTAGTCTCGTACTGCTGTTCCTCTGGGGGGCCGACCTTGCTGCGCAGACCACTTCGACGATCGAGGGTACCGTCAAGGACAAGCAGGGCCTGGCAGTTGCCGGAGCGCAAGTTCATGCGACAAGCGCGGCACTGGCGGTGGAACGCTCCGTAACGACGGACGCGGACGGAAACTACCGCGTGACGGCGTTGCCGCCGGGCTTCTATGAAATCAAGGCGGCCAAGGATGGCTTTCAATCGGAAGTCTTCAAGAATCTTGAAGTGACGCTGAACCGGACGCTGGTATTCGACATCACCATGCAGATCGGGTCGTTGAATCAAACGGTGGTGGTAGATTCGGCGGTGCCGCTGCTGGAACCGACGATTTCCTCGACCGGGAGCACCATCACGACGCAGCAAATCGAGGATATGCCCATCAACGGTCGGAATTACCTGGACTTGCTGCAATTGGTTCCAGGTGTCGCGCTGAATCGCCAGAACGATCCGGCTGGCGACAACTCCACGCCGATCCTTGGCGAACGCGGTGGAAACGCACTTTACCTGATCGATGGCCTGCCAAACCGCGATAACTTCAATGGCGGCCCTTCGGCGCAATTCAATCAGGATTCCATCCTGGAATTTCAGGTGGTCACCGGCGGGTATAAGGCGGAATTCGGCCACGCTTCGGGCGGCATTATCAACGTCGTGACGCGCGGCGGGACAAACGACTGGCATGGCGGATTATCCGTGTTCTATCGCAGTAGCGTATTCGATTCCAACGATATTCCGGATACCACAAGAGGAGCACCTTTTCTGTCGAGATGGGATCCTACAGCTTATTTCGGCGGCCCCATTATCAAGGACAAAGTCTTTTTCTTCGGATCCGCGGAGAAAATTCTTGAGAGCCGCAATCTCAACTTCGTGTTTAACCCCGATTTGCCGGACAGCCTTGTGCAGTTCGAGACTCCCTTCAATCAAAACTCTCTAACGTATACGACGCGAGCGCGCGCTAAAATCGATGAGAACTTGGGAAGCCACCGCCTGAGCGAACAGTTCAACTACACGAATAACCACATCACGAACTACCTGCCACTGACGGATTCTCTCAACTTGCCAGATACGCGTTACAACCTGGACGGCCGCACACTTATGCTCGGCTTTTCTGACCTCTGGACGCTCGGCGACACCTCAAGTCCCTGGATCGTGGATTCTTATTTTCAGTACCGAGGCATTCCGAACAAGCAAAGCCCGTCTCATCCGCAGGCAGGCATAGCGAACACATTGTTCAATCTCTTCTCGACGGATACGACCGGCGATCTGTTTGGCGATCTCGGGCAGGCTTCGTTTGGCCCTGGCTACAATGCGTTCGAATTCTTCCAAACGTATTACTCTGCGGGGAGCAACGTCAGCAAGCAATTTGGCAAACACAACCTCAAGTTTGGATGGGACTATGAGAACACCAGCGTGACCGGAGCGGAGCCGAACAATTTCTTTACGCAGCTCTTTGCCACCGTAGGCGATTTCCAGACGTTCGGCCCCGTCAACTCGGGCGTGAACTACATCACGTTGGAAGGTGGCGCAACGCCGCAAGATAACCTGGTGAATGTGCATAACAATTACAACGGACTGTACGTGCAGGACGATTGGAAATTGACAAGAAAGCTGACCGTCAACGCGGGATTGCGTTGGGACTATGACACGCGGTTTCCAAATAAAACAGATTTCTCACCGCGCATTGGCGCCGCCTACGCGCTGAATTCAAAAACGGTGATTAACGCCAGTTTCGGCATCTTTTACGATCAGTTCCGGGCGGGTGTGGCGCGAGACATCCCTGGGTTCGGCGGAGCAAACATTGAGAGCGAATCCATGCTGTCTTTCCCGCGGCTCTTCTATGGCGACCCCTCAAGCGTAGCGAGCTTCTTTCAATCCATCGGCGCGCCAACGGTATGCGTCTCGAACAATTTGACCGAGGCTCAAGTTCAGGCCATGGGCGCAACATGTCCCAACGGACTGCCCACAACGCTTTACGGGATCGACTACCTGAATAATGTGGTTGCACCCGGACACGCGCCCATCCCGGCAAACGTGGCCGTGAATATGTCCAATATTCAGCAACTGAGCGGCTACACTCCCGCTCAATATCTGACGGCCGCGGATGCCGCGATTGCGAATCTTGCCGGATCGGATACAAATATCACCGTTCCGGCAAACTATTGGGCTTGGGATTCTTTCGGGAATCTCACCACGGTTGCCGGAGTCAACGGAACAGCAGGGCAAGTCCCTGTTAGCGTGGACCCTGCCTTTAAAGTCCCACACACGTTTGACTACCATGTGGGCATCCAGCGCCAGATCACGTCGGACATGGTAATTACCTTTGATTACTACCATAAAGATATTACTGACATCACAACAGTTCGAGCGACGAACCTGGCGTTTCAAGCGCGCATGCCGGGAGACACAGATGAACTTGTCCCCGGCACTGGAAACACCAAGATCGAAAGCTATGGGCCGTGGGGAGCGGGAACTTACAACGGGTTTACGCTCGGGATTCAAAAGAAGATGTCCAAACACTTCACGGTCCAGGCGAGCTATACGTACACGCACGCCACGGACGATGTTCTTAACTCGACGCTGCAGAGCGAAGTGCAAAGCCAGTCAGGCACGGGATTTCTTGCTATCTACGGGCTTTCTGATAGCTATGTCGGAAGGGTGCCGCTTGTCACGGACTCAACCACTGGACAAACGAATGCCAACGGCCCATTCATTAACAGCCTGGGAAATCCCGTACCGAAAGCCGGAAGCTACTATAACGGCGCAAGCCAGGACTCGGGTCCATCCGATCTTGCGCTGACCCAGACTTTTCTCGTGCACACCATCGTGCAGCTGCCGTTGAATTTCGAGATATCCGGAATCTTTCGGGCCCAGAGCGGCTTCCCCTATACGGTAGGCCCGGCAAATGGCGGCTCCGATTTCGACGGAGACAATATCTATAATGGCCGCGGTATCTCCTGGGATGGTTTGGGGAACTCGCTATTCGCTCGCAATGGGCAGAACGCGCCTCCTTTCGTCAATATGGATATCCGCTTTGCGAAGCGTTTCCATATTGGCGAGCGGGTGAAGGGGCAGGCGCTCTTTGAGATGTTTAACCTATTCAACCGAGACAATCCAGCGGCAGTGCAAACTTTGCAGGGCACAACGCCGAGCCTTGGCTCTATTCTGCAATACCTGCCCGGGCGTGAGGGGCAAATCGGGGTCCGGTTCGAGTTCTAAGGTTGAGCCGTCACTTTTGTACCTTCGAGAGCGGCCAGACTCTGGCCGCTCTTACTTTTAACGACCTTTCGATTGAGACGAAGTTCGCAATTCCGTGCAGGTAATAAGGAAGTCGTGGAGGCATTGGCATGGCGCGTCGCGCGTTTTTGATACTGGCTTTCATTTTGTTGGCGATGCCGCTGGGTTTCGCGAAGTCGGATACGTTTGACCTCGTCATCTCCAGCGCGCGAGTGGTCGACGGCTCCGGAAATCCCTGGTACTTGGCTGATGTGGGTGTACGCGACGGCATCATCGTTGAGATTGGCAAGCTATCTCAGCGGGCTGCGAGGCGCGTCATTGATGCGCGCGGACTGGTGCTCTCGCCGGGATTCATTGACATGATGGGCGGCACTACCCTTCCGCTGCTGCTCGATCCTGTCACCGCCCAAAGCAAATTGCGCCAGGGCGTTACGACTATGATGGCCGGCGAAGGCGACTCCCTGGCGCCACAGGACGAGCGAACGATCAAGGAACTCAATTTACCTGCGGGGATTTCGCACTGGACGACATTCGAAGAATACGACCGCCTCCTCGACGCGAAGAGGATCGGCATCAACGTGATTCACAACGTGGGGGCCGCCCAGGTGCGGCGAGTTGTTATTGGCGATGAGGATCGGACGCCTACGCCGGAGCAGTTGGCGAAGATGAAGGAGATCGTGGCGAAGGCGATGGAGGATGGTTCCGCCGGACTTTCGACTGCTTTGATTTATCCACCGGGCACGTATGCGAAGACGGAAGAGATTATCGAGCTCGCGAAAATTGCGGCTGCGAATGGTGGCGTGTACTTCTCGCATATGCGGAATGAAAGTGGCCAGCTACTCGAAGCCATTCAGGAAACGATTCGAATTGGCGAGGAAGCGAACATTCCTGTTCATATTTATCATTTGAAGGCCGCGGGACAGAGCAACTGGCCTTTGATGACGAAGGCGATTGAGCTCATTCAATCAGCGCGCGACCGCGGAGTGGATGTTACCGCGGACGTCTATCCTTACATTCGCAATGGGATTGGGCTCGGATCGTTCGTTCATCCGCGACACTATGCGAACGGCACGGATGCCTTTTTGCCGACACTTTCGGATGCGAATGTCCGAGCGGAGTTGCGCAAGGAGATTGAGACGACTTCGAACTGGGAAAATTGGTATCAGCACGTTGGCAAGAATTGGGATAACGTCCTCGTCGTGCAGGTTCCCGCGACGCTCGACAAGCGATACGAGGGAAAATCCGTGCAAGAGATTGCGGCGCTGCGCGGCGCGGACGCCTGGGAGACTTTTTTCTATTTGGTGCAGCAAGGCGGGATTGAAGTGAATCCGAAAAGCATGAACGAGGAGCAGAAACAGCAGGCTTTGCGAGCGACTTTTGTAAGCATTGGATCGGATGCGGAACCTATGAATCCGGCGGTGTCTACGTATGCGCACCCGCGAACATTCGGAACTTTTCCGCGAATTCTGGCGAAGTATGTCCGCGAGGAGAAAGTAATCAGCCTTGAGACTGCGATTCGAGAAATGACTTCCCTGCCCGCCAATCAGTTGAAATTGTGGAACCGCGGACGCGTTGCTCCCGGCTTCGCGGCAGATCTCGTTTTATTTAACCCAGCGAAGGTTGTCGATACGGCCACTTTTGAGAAACCGATGAGTTACCCCGTGGGAATGGAATATGTGCTTGTTAACGGACAGCTGGCCATCGACGGCGGGCAGGCAACGGGAGCTCTGGCGGGAAGAGTCATTCGAGCCAATCGGTAAAACTGCGACACGAAGTTGGCGTTTTGCGCCTAACGAGAGAATTCAGAGGAGAATTGATGCGACGTCACAGAGAGTTATTGCTTGGTTGCGTGGCCTCAATAATTCTAATCGGCTGCGCGGCCGCTGCTTGCGCGCAGAATGTTACCGCGGACAAATTTGACTACGACATTGTTATTCGAGGGGGGCGCGTGTTCGATGGCGCGGGCAATCCTTGTATTTTTGCCGATGTGGCGATCAAGGACGGCCGATTCATAAAGATTGGCAAGATCCCGGGACATGGGCTGACGGAGATTGACGCGCGCGGGCGATATGTCTCTCCTGGTTGGATTGACATGATGGACCAGTCCGGCGAACCGCTGCTAAAAAATGGGCTGGCTGAAAACAAATTGATGGAAGGCGTCACGAGCGCTATCGCAGGAGAAGGTGGCACGCCAGTTCCCGCCGAGCAAATCCGCGACTATTGGACGACGCTGGAGAAGAACGGCATCAGCTTGAACTTTGGAAGTTATTTTTCGGAAACGCAGGCGCGTGTTGCGGTGCTTGGATATGACTCGCGTCAGCCGACTCCAGAAGAGCTTGTCAAAATGAAAGCGATTCTAGAAACGGCAATGCAGAGCGGTGCGATGGGCATGACAACCGCGCTGATTTACCCGCCAAGCAGTTACGCAACGACTCCCGAACTGATCGAGATGGCCAAGGTGGCGGCGAAATACGGCGGCATCTATGCGAGCCACATGCGCGGTGAAGGAAAAGAGCTCGTCCAGTCGGTGGACGAACTCATCGAAATTTCAGAGAAGGGCGGGCTGCCTGGAGAAGTGTTTCACTTCAAGGCAGCCTACAATCCCGGTTGGGGAAAATTGATGCAAGAGGCTGGCGCCCACATTGACGCGGCGCGGGCGCGGGGCGTGGACGTTGCTGCCGACCTGTATGTGTACACAGCCGGAGGCACTGGGCTGGAAGCGACGATTCCGTCCTGGGCACACGAAGGCGGACAAGAAGCGCTGATCAATCGCCTTGGCGATCCGGACGCTCGCGCGCGGCTCAAGAAAGAGATTGTGACCGGTTCGCCAGGCTGGTGGAACATCATCGAGGCTTCCGGCGGATGGCAAAACGTGATTCTCGTCAACGCGCAGAATCCAGACAATGCGAAATTTCAGGGGCGCAGCATCGCAGACATCGCCAAGGAACTGAAAAAAGATCCCGCGGATACGGCGTTTGATCTGGTGATGCAGGGAAAAACGGGGCGCGTGCTGGCGCTTTATCACATGATGAGCGAGCAGGACATCGAGACAGCGCTCAAATTTAGGTGGACGAGCATTGGCAGCGACGCGGGGACGGCGTTAACGTTGGGCGGCGACGATGCGCTCGGACTGCCTCACCCGCGCAGCTATGGAAATTTTCCACGCGTGATTGCGCGGTATGTGCGGGAGACGCATACGCTGACGCTAGAGGACGCGATACGGAAGATGACTTCGTGGCCTGCTACGCGAATGCGCATTGCGGACCGTGGACTGATTCGCGAGGGAATCTGGGCCGATGTTGTGGTTTTTGATTACGACAAAATTCAGGATCGCTCCACTTACGAACACCCCGACATTACGCCCGACGGGATTGATTATGTGCTGGTGAATGGGCAAGTTGTCATCGATCACGGCAAACACACAGGAGCCCGGCCAGGCAAAATTCTCTACGGCCCGGGCTACAGCAAATAACAAGCTTGGTTTTTTGATGCGCGCTACGCTTGCGATTGCGAAGTGACGGAAGCCTGTGACGCTTCAAACTCCGATGATTTGTCCGGAATCGTCCACGTCAATGGATACTGCGCGCGACACTTTCGGAAGTCCAGGCATCAGCATCATGTTTCCGGAAATGACCACGACGAAGCCCGCTCCGGCCGAGAGCGAAGCGTTCGTAATGTTGAGAGTCCAGCCTATCGGAGCGCCGAGGCGTTTCGGATCATCGGTCAGGGAATATTGCGTTTTTGCAATGCACACCGGCAACTTGCCATAGCCCCAGCCGGTGAACTGTTCGAGCTTTGTTTTAGCTTGCGCGCTAAAGACTACGCCGCTTGCTCCGTAGACCTTCTGCGCTACTTTTCGAACTTTTTCCACCAGCGGCTCTTCGAACGCGTATGTGGCACGCACAGAAGGAGCGGGATTGGCGTCCATGGCCGCAATAACGGTTTCCGCAAGGTCTTTTGCTCCGGCGCCGCCCTTCGCAAATCCCTCCGACAACGCGCCTTTGACGCCGCGCTCGAAGCAATAGGCGGCGAGCCGTTTCAAGTCGCTATCCGAATCGCTTGGAAAACGATTGATTGCCGCAATCACTGGAACGCCAAAACCCTTGAGAATTTCAAGATGCCTTCCGAGGTTCGGCAGCCCGCGTTCAAAGTCCCCTTCCCCCTGGTTGCGCATGCTCTGCACCGTAGTGACCAGAACCGCGGCAGAAGGAGTAATCCCAGCCTGCTGCATGACGATGTCGAAATATTTCTCGGCGCCGAGATCGCTGGCGAAGCCGGCTTCATTCACTACGTAATCAGCGAGCCGCAGGCCCATCTCCTGACTGATCACGCTGCTGGTGCCGTGAGCGATGTTTGCGAATGGTCCGGCGTGCACAAAGGCGGGCGTGCCGTCCGTCGTTTGCGCAAGATTGGGCAGGATGGCTTCCGTGAGCAGGGCCATCATTCCGCCGGTTGCGCCCAAGTCGTTTGCGGTGACTGGCTTTCCCGCCTGCGTAACACCAATGACGATTGAGCTTAAACGCTTGCGCAGATCCTTGCGATCCTTCGCGAGCGCCATGATGGCCATGATTTCCGAAGCAGCCGTAATAACGAACCCTGTGTGCCGCCCACCGCCATCTTTTTTGCTGTACAGAGAAACGGCGATCCGCCGCAGCGCGCGGTCATTCATGTCCATAGCGCGAGGCCACGCGATTCGTTCGGGATCCAGATTCAGGTCGTTCCCGTGAAAGAGGTGGGCATCGATCAGCGCGGCAAGCAGATTGTGCGCCGAAGATATTGCATGAAAATCGCCCGTGAAATGGAGATTGATTCTTTCGCTAGGCTCGATTTGTGAGAGGCCGCCACCGGCTGCGCCGCCTTTCATCCCAAAAACCGGCCCTAGCGACGGCTCGCGAGAGGTAATGACAACCTTTTTCCCGAGCATGGCCAGACCCTGTGTCAGGCTGATGGCGGTGACGGTCTTTCCTTCACCGGAAGCGGTGGGCGTGGTCGCCGTGACCAAAATTAGTTTTCCGCGCCGGTGGAAACCGGGATCAACGAGAAGGTCCAGCTTGACCTTTCCGCTGTAACGCCCCTCTTGCTCGAAATATTGGTCGGGAATCTGCAGCTTGCGCGCTATGTCCTGAATTGGAAGCAGTGTCTTGTCCATGTCGGAGGGCAGCTCGGGAGTGGAATCTATTCGCGAGAGTAGATTATCACACGCTGTGTATCCCCTTTGGATTTCGCGTCCCCAAAGCGGGCCGCATGATGTATGCTTGCCCATCGAATGCGGTCCTTGGAGTTCTACTATGCCAACGGAAGTCAGTCGCCGGGATTTTCTGTTTGGAGCGGAGGCGGTCGCGATTGCCGCCGTGCTCAACCGCGCCTACGCGAATGTCCTCCCTGAGAAATTGGCGGGGGATGAGGATTATTGGAAACAGATTCGCAGCGCGTACGTCCGGGACCCCAAGATTCTAAACCTGAATAACGGCGGAGTTGCTCCCGCGCCGACCGCGGTGCTGGAAGCTCAAATCGAAGCGATCCGCTACAGCAATCAGTTGCCCGCTTACCGCATGTGGCACGATCTGGAGCCCAACATCGAGGACGTCCGGAAGAAGCTCGCGCACATGTGGGGCGCCGACCCGGAATGCATCGCCATCACACGAAACGCCAGCGAATCGCTGCAAATCGCGCAGTTCGGCATTGACCTCCAGCCCGGCGACGAAGTCCTCACCACCAGCCAGGATTATCCGCGAATGATTACCACGTGGCAGCAGCGGGAACGACGCGAGAAAATTGTTCTCAAGCAGGTGGATTTCGCGGTGCCGGTAAAAAATCCCGCGGACCTGGTGGCGCTATACGAACAAGCCATCACGCCGCGGACGCGCGTAATCCACGTTTCCCAAGTGATTTTCATGACCGGGCAGATATTCCCGATTAAGGAAATCTGCGCCCTGGCACGCGCAAAAGGTATCGTCAGTATTGTGGATGGCGCACACGCGTTTGCGCACGTGCCGTTTCAATTCTCCGACATCGACTGCGATTTCTATGGCGCCAGCCTGCACAAGTGGCTATCGGCACCGATCGGTACCGGGTTGTTGTACGTCCGCAAGGACCGCATCGAGAAACACTGGGCGCTGATGGCCGCGCCCGAGTCGATGGATAAAAATATTCGCAAGTACGAAGAAATCGGCACGCACCCCGCGGCAATGCACAACGCCACGCTGCAAGCGCTGGAATTCCATGAACAGATAGGCGCCGAGCGAAAATTCGCGCGCCTGCGTTACTTAAAAAATCGCTGGGCCGAACGCCTGGGCAAAGTTCCCGGAGCGCAAGTGCTCGTCGGGCTCGATGCAAACGAATCCGGGGCATTTGCGACCATTCATTTCGATACGATGGAACCGAGAAAACTATGCGACGCGCTCTTGAACAACTACAACATTTTCGTGACGCCTATCGTTGCGCCATTCCTGAATGGCATTCGGGTTAGCGCGAACGTGTACACTTCGCCGGAAGAGATCGATCAGTTTTGCACCGCGGTGGAAGCCATTAGCACGCGGGCCTGATTGGTAAAGGTTTCCAAAAGCGCGCGCCGGATGGCGTCCGCTAAACGAGATCATCAAACATGGCGAACAGTTTTGGCACGGACATCCTGATTCAATCGGAAGATCCAAAGAACGCGGCGCTCTTTTACGTCGGGCACCTTGGATTCGAGATTACCGGCGAGCAGCAAGACATGGTGAGCTTGCACGGAAAGAATGTTAATTTGTTTATCGAACGAGGTCCAAAGCTGGGGCCGATTCTGGAAGTGACGGTACACAACGTCGAAGAAGCGAAAGCTCGGCTGGTAAAAAACGGCTGTGAAATCGTCAAGGATGAGCCGGATTTTCCCCGGTGCTATATCAAAGATCCGTTCGGCTTGATTTACAATCTCACCAGCTAGATAGGCGCAAGCACCACAAGGCGCCGGGCTTCCCCACTAAACTTCGCTACTTAAACCTCACAACTTAAACTTCGTTCTTGCGAAATCGATCGATCAGATTTGTGCATGCGCGCACGGTTATGGCCATCATGCTCAGTGTGGGATTCTGACACGCGGACGAGACAAAACTCGCGCCGTCCATCACGAACAGATTCTTCACGTCATGCGCCTGGTTGAAGGAATTCAGAACTGACTTTTTCGAATCGTTTCCCATGCGCGCCGTGCCCAGTTCATGGATAGCCATACCAGGCGATTCGACGTTGAATTGTACGTGGATGTCTTTTGCTCCGGCGGCTTCCAAAAATTCCGCGGCGCTCGAACCAGCATCTTCCATCAGCGCAGCTTCGTTGTCGCCGTGGGTCATGTTGATGTGCAACGACGGAATGCCCCAGGCATCCTTCAGGTTGGGGTCAATCGAAACGTAGTTGTCCCAGCGTGCGAGCGATTCGCCAAAAGCGCCAAGCGAAATCCCGTAAGCGCCATCCTTCACCGCGTGTTTGAGCGTTGTCCCATAGCCTTCGGCGTTGAAGTCGAATTGAGCCGAGGAGCCACCTTGATAGCCGTAACCGCGGATGAAACGCGAATGCCTGGGGCTCGAAGGAGTGTTCCGGAAACGTGGGACATAAACTCCGTTAGGCCGATGCGGCTCATTCGCGTTGGGAAGAGTCTTGAAGTCGCGCAAACGGCCTGTAGCGCCCCCACCGGTCACATGGTCCATAAGATAGTGCCCCAATGCGCCGCTGGAATTCGCGAGTCCATTGGGATATTCACGCGTGGAAGAATTCAGAAGGATGCGCGTGGATTCCATGGCCTGTGCGCAAAGAATGACTGATTTTGCGCGAACTTCCTTTACTTGCCGCGTGAGGCGATCAACGTACGTCACGCCACGCGCTTTGTTGGAGCCGTCGTCCATGTTGACGTGGCTAACAACTGCATTCGTGATGACCGTACAGTTGCCCGACGCGACCGCATCTTTGACGGTTGTAAACGGGCTGCTGAAATAGGAAAACGTCATGCAGCCGCGTTCGCATGGCCCGCAATAGTGGCACGCGAGGCGTCCATTGTGATTTTCCGTCACAATCGCCACGCGGCCGATCGTGACCGTGTGCCCGAATTTGGCTTTGACGCGTTCTCGAAGCAGAACTTCTCCGCAGCTCATTTTCATCGGCTGTAGAAATCGACCGTCAGGCAGCATCTCGTTGTTTTCGGCTGCGCCGCTGATACCGACATACTTTTCCACGATGTCGTAATATGGCGCCAAGTCGGCATAAGAGATGGGCCAATCATCGCCGTAACCGTCACGGCTCGCCGCTTTAAAGTCGTTATCGCTCATGCGATAGCTCTGACGTCCCCAGACAAGCGATCTGCCGCCGAGAACTCGCAGGCGCTGCCACGTAAATGGCTTGCCTGTCGGAGTGCTGTAAGGATTTTCGAGGTCGTTCACGAACCATTCGTAGTTGTATTCCATGCACGCGTAGCACTGTTTCTGAATCGGCCGTGTGCGGAGGACCTCGGGCGAGTGGTCACGATACTTAAGCTTGTACGCGGGCAGGTGCTCGGTAAATTCTTTCGGAGTGACGGCGCGGCCTGCTTCGAGCAAGGCAACTTTCAGCCCCGCTTCCGAAAGTTGCTTGGCGGCCCATCCGCCCGTCGCTCCCGATCCCACCACTACGGCGTCATACGTTTGCAACAATGGATCTTGTCCCATGAATTTCCCGCTCACTTGTGATCCCCTTCCGGATGCTCGCAGCCTAGATAAGGTCCGTGCGCAAAAGCTCCATCCCAGCCGAGCTCTTTCTGCCCAATTTGTGAACTGTAATAGGCAGTCATTATGCGGCGCTTCAGCGCGTCAAAATGAGTGTGCCCTGGATCAGGCGCAGCAGCTTCGCCAGTCCATCTGCTGGGATTGTGAGGATAGGCCATCGAGTGCAGCAAATCGTCCTGATCTTCGCGCGCCAAATAGAGAAAGGCGTTCTTGTAACGGCGGATACTTTCCCCATCCACGTATCCAAGCGAGTTCAAGAATGCGCTTTGCGCCTCGCGCGTCTCCGCAGCCAGCACGAGATCAATATAGCGATTCACCAAAGCTTCTTTGGCGCCGGGGGTGTCCGTCGCAGGAATAATCAAGTCGCTGAGTACGATGAGCGTTTCGTTCTGGTGCGCATCCAGAAACAGCGGCTTCCATCCCGGCGCATCGAGGTCTTTCGAAGCGTCCACACCGCTTTGCGCCGGTGTCAACTCGGAGGACAGCGCTGCATTCTGTCCTGCCGTCGCGACGGAAGGTCGCAGCGCAGCAACAGCCCCACCCAAAACTCCCGCACGGATCAGATCGCGTCGTTTCATTGAGAACCCCTGAGACATTAGCTTTAACTCATCAAAAGTGTTGAGCCGGCGCGCTGCTACTGCTCTTCGTTCGAACGCCCCAAGCGAGCGTGCGGCTCCCTTTCGAAAGAGCTGGCGTGCCCCTGCTGCAGCCTGGGGAAGTCTACACCAATGGCAAGGCAAAGTTGGAATGCCGACCGCAAATATCTTCTCGGTCGTTGCGGTGGCGACGCCGACTTCGAAGATTTTTAGCGGCGCTCTCTATATCAGCTCATTTGTGCAACAGCGCCATCATTGCGATTTTCCGGTGTAGCTGATTCGCCAAATGGACTTCGAACCGTCATCTGTTACCAACAACGAACCGTCCGGAGCGACCGTGACACCAACTGGTCGTCCCCAAACGTGGCCGTTATCCACGACGAATCCCGTCATGAAATCCTCGTATGCACCGGTGGCGTGGCCGGATTTATCGAGCGGCACGCGAATCAACTCATAACCAACACGGACCGACCTGTTCCAGGAGCCATGTTCCGCGGCGAAAATGTCGCCTTGGTATTCGGCCGGAAACTGTTTGCCGTTGTAGAAGGTAAGTTCAAGAGAGGCATTGTGAGGGTGAAGGATCACATCCGGGGTGATCACTTTGTCCTTCAGCTCGGGATGTTTTCCTTCATGGCGTGGATCCTGATGTTTGCCCATGTACCACCACGGCCAGCCGTAGAAGCCTCCTTCCTGGACGTGAGTGATGTAATCGGGAACCAGATTGTCACCCAGGCCGTCCCGTTCATTCACCGAACACCACAATGCACCCGTCTTCGGCTGAACGGCCATTCCGACACAATTCCGAATGCCATAGGCGTAGACGCGCATTCCCGAACCGTCAGGATTGAATTCCAGAACATCAGCACGATTCTTCTCCTCAGGCGTCGTATCCGGGTCGTTGATATTAGAGGCTGAGCCAACGGAGACGAGCATCTTTTTGCCGTCGACCGTGAACTGAATGTCCCGCGTCCAATGACCACTGCTGCTCGGTAGATCGGCAATATGCTCGGAGGCACCGCTGGCTTTCACATCTCCGTTCTTGTAGGGAAATCGTACAACGGAATCCGTATTGCCTACATAAATCCACTGCGGGTCGGGTCCGGGAGGATAGAAATTAATTCCGAATGGCCGTTTCAATCCTGTAGCGAACGTGCCGGTAAGTTGAGGTTTTCCATCTGCGGAAATGCCCCGGAAGACAAGGATTTCGCCAGTCTGACTTTCGGCCACAAAAAAATCACCGTTGGGTGCAGTGCGGATCAGGCGAGGCTGATTGAGACCGCTTGCGTATAACTCGACTTTGAAGCCAGCTGGGACTTCGGGCCAAGCGTTGTCCGGCCGCGGCACAACCTGAGGGGCATTCCCTGCCGACGTCGTTTCAAGGGGAGCAGGCAAATCTGCGGGGGTAATTTTGCGGGTCGCACCGGGCTTCTCAAAACGATAGTCGGTGAACGGAGCCTTCGGCGGCGGCGAGTTGGCACCGACGGAAACAGCTTCGTCGGACGAGAGAGCTACCCGAGGTGAACCCGGCTTGGAAGCGCCCAGAACTCGAATATAGTTGATAATCTGCCAGCGCTGCTCTTCAGGCAAAGATGCCCACGAGGGCATCCCATTGTTTACGTCACCCTTGGTAATGTACCAGAAGAGCTCGCCATCACTGGCGCCTTGCGCCTTCTCGCTGGCTAAGGAAGGTATGTTCCCCGAGCCCTCTCCGTTTGGTCCGTGGCACGCGACGCATCGTTGTTGAAACGCCGCCTTGCCTTCCTGCGTTTGTTGGCCTTGCATTGGATTCTTTTCCAATTTGGCTGAAGCAGGAGCATTGTGGAAAGTCGGATTCTGAGCCAGCGAAGACACACTCAAAAGAAGAGACAGGACCGCCCATGCGGCGAGCATGTGCTTGCGAGTGTATTTGCTTTTTTTCACGGCGATCTTAGCCTCCTGTAGTTGCACTCTGTAACTCCAGCCGATTGCTGCGCACATCCCGTGAGAGCGCAGTGGCCGTCATGGCAATCTGCATCGTACTGACAGTCCATGACTCCATGCAAGATAGACGTGGAGAACTCGAGAAGAGTAACGGATAAATTCGGCTCAAATTGGGAGCCTAGCCTACAGCCGGGATTCGTAGAGAATTTCTTTTCGCTCATTTACAATGGTCGCCGCAAGATTTATCTCTGGCCCTTTCTAACTTGAGGTGAGCAACGTGAAAACCTGGATCGCAATGTTAGGTTTGGCTTTGGGTGGAGCAGTATTGGCGCAACAAACACAACCACCTCCCGCGCCTGCCCCAACAAAACCCAGGCTGACCCTGACCACGTCTGCGTTTGAAGACGGCGGGATCATCCCGAACAAGTTCACCATGGCAGCCGACGGAACTCCGGTGTCTCCGAAGCTGATGTGGACCAACGTGCCGGATGGCACCGTGAGCTTTGCGTTGATCTTGCACGACCCGGATACTTCCCTGATGAAGAAAACCGACGAAGTTCTGCACTGGATGATCTTCAACATTCCGGGAACCGCAACGGAACTTCCCGAAGGCATCCCGGCGCAAGCCCAGCTTCCAGATGGCTCGATTCAAGCCCTAAACCAAGGCAAGAAAGTCGGTTACATGGGAATGGGAGCGGCCGCTGTTGGCCCGTATCATCACTACACATTCGAACTTTTCGCTTTGGATGCAAAACTCAGTCTCGGTGCGGACGCAACCCAGGCTGATGTAATGAAGGCGATGGACGGACACATTCTTATGAAAGGCGTGCTCGTTGGCCGTTTCCATCGGCCGTAGGTTTACAAACCGCCTCTTCCAGATACGGGCCGACTAGTCCACGGTAAGGAGCTGTTCGTAGAATCCCCCGATTTTGCGGGCGCGATCCACGAAGTGGATTTCCAGAATCCAATGGCGAGGATTGCCATCTGCATCGGGGTTGCGCATCCGATTGGAGTTCTTGGGGTGCACGTACAAAGTCACCTTGTCGCCCGGGATTTTTTCGTGTGGAAATTGTCCGAGGAGATGCCCAGCAATCGGCCCGCCGTACTCCCAGCCGTATTTCTCCGCCAACTTCTGCGCGTGCCCATACAGTTCGGCAGCGGTTATGTCAGGATGCCTCTCAAAGTATTCTTTGCCCTCGACAAATGCCTTCTGAATGTCATCGCGAAGCTTGAGCTTCATCGGATCGGAACCAAGGACAAAGGTTCTGCCGAAATCGGCTTCCCACTCCTCGAAGACCGGTCCAAGATCGACGAATAGAATGTCGTCGTCACTGACAGTAAGGTCAGGCGGATTCTCATCGTACGGCAGAAGCGTGTTCTCACCGGCGCGGACAATTCGTTTGTGCCAGTACTTCGTAATCCCATACATCTGCTCAGCCAGTTTGTAAATTTCTTCATTGAGTTGGCCCTCAGTGACGCCTGGCCGGATGAGGCCGTTGGTTTCAACAGCCCGGAACAGAATGTCCGCGTTTTTCTGTGCTCCGCGGAGAGAATTCACTCGATCAGATTCGGAGTAGCACGGCAAATTCGTCCTCCCTGTCAATCTGTTTACGATCGGCAATATCATAAACAGGACGAAGCAGATTTGGGCGCCCTCCGGCACGTTTCGAAATCAGATGAAGGCTTCGTGCCGCCACATGGTCACGTAAGTTTTGCGTCTTCGACGGAGCCCTAAGTGAGTTTAGCAGCCAAGGAGATTTGGCTGCAGCCGGCTAAATCCGTGCTCATGAGCCCAGAGCGACAGAGGAATCGCCGCGAGATCATCCACAGGCGGCACAGCGTAGCCATCTTTGGTCGTATCAATCGTCCGCATAAAAAACTTGCACGTCTCGCAAGCCTCCACGCGAATGTGCGGAATCTGCTCTGCAACATAAACCGGGAGCTTCTTCTCGTCTTCCTCTCCGCAAGTGGGGCACAAAAGGCGCCGAAAGTCCCATTCATGCTCGCAAAACGAACACACCATCCACCGCTTGCCCCCGTCGCCTTCGACGCGGAGCACACCGAGATATGGCCGCCCTCCGCACAGTGGACAAACGCGCAGAGTCACGAGAACGGGCGGCACAGCCTTTCGCCCGGCCACATACGAGGCGTAAGGTTGCAAGAAAGCCCGCGGGAAGAACTGCGCGAACGCACTGATCTGCTGATCAAAACGTCCGGCATTTTCCCAGTAGGAGGTGAGTAGCGCTGTCCATGATTCTGACGGAAGCGCTGCGATTCCCCGCGCCGCAGCAGCGAGCCTGTTAGGGGCATTCTGCTCGACAAGCGACAGAAAGCTGCGGAACTGCGGGAGCACCAGGGCGACATCGAGAGCATCCCGGACGGAACCAAATTGCGGCGTATCCCGTGGCCGCTGTTCGGCTCCGGAATTCGTTTGCAACAGTTGCTGGCGATTTGCATCGGCGATTTGCATGGCCAGCGTTTTCTGGAAACTGGCGATGCGCTTATAAAATGAAAGAATCTCGCTGGCGGGAGATTTTTCCGCGATGAGCTTCTCCGCGCGCCGGATGCGCGCGTCATATTCGATGCCCACCGCTTGAGAGGTCATTTCTTCGGTGAAGCCGGCTGCCCGGTGAGCTCTTCATACCATCCCGGGTGATACCTCTTTATAAATTTCAATGGAACGTCGCCATGCACCATGGAGTCCAGCGCACCGCGCTCCGCGAAGACTCCCATGTAAACATGAAGCAGGAAGAGCCCTATTGTCAGCAAAGCCGACGAGGCGTGCACCAAAACCGCCGCATAACGCAGATAGCGCAGGCTCCACGGAATACTTTCCGTGAACCACAAAACCGTTCCGCTTAGGACCAACAGAACCATGCAGACCACAAAGCCCCAGAACAGCGACTTCTGTCCGCCGTTGTAGCGGCCCGCCGGCGGCATCTTTTCATCTTCGTTCTGCACGTAGTAGCCGACCTCTTTGAACCATTTCTTATCGTTCTCAGTCAACCCCATGTGCGAGGCCCACAGGACGTACATGATGACCACGCAAATCGCAAACACCATTCCCATCCACGGATGCAGCATGCGCGAAACCTGGCCGCCGCCCAGCATCACTGCAATCCAGAAGCACCACGGCGACCAAAACGCCAAACCAGTCAGCAGCAAATAAAGATAGGAACCCGCTGCGACCCAGTGTGTGATCCGTTCTTTGAAGTTGTAGCGAAGCACATGGCCTGCGGGCACAGCCTGATCGGTTTGGCTCACGGCTCCGCTCCTTCATGGGCTTCTTTGATGGTCTCTTCTCGTTCTTTTGGACCAAACCGCAGGTAGTGCACGACCAATCCGATGAGCCCGCCCAGCATCGCCGCGTTGCCTAGCCACTTCAGCGGACCTTTCCAGAGTTTCACGCTCCACGGGATGCTCGGATTCGACGGCAGCCCGCCATAAAGTTCCGGTTTCGTCGCGTCATGCAGCACGTAAACCACTCCCGTGCCGCCGACGCCTTGCGGGTTGTAAACTCCCGCGCTCGGAAAATCGAAGTGTTCGCGAAGCTGCTTCGCGCGCTTTTCCGCGATGTCCAGCATATCCTCCTTGCTGCCGAAGTGCAGGCAGCCCGTCGGGCACGATTTGATGCATGCTGGTTCGAGGCCTTCGCTCACGCGGTCCGCGCACAGCGTGCACTTGAAGACCCGATTCGTCTTTGGGTTCATCTTCGGAATATCGAACGGGCACCCCGTGATGCAGTAGCCGCAGCCGATGCAGTTGGCTTGCTGAAAATCCACGATACCGTTGGTGTACTGCACGATCGCGCCGTCGGAAGGACACGCCGCCAGACACCCCGGGTCCGCGCAGTGCATGCACTGATTCTTGCGCATCAGCCACATCAGCGAACCGTCTTCCTTCTCATGCTCGTTGAAAAGAATCAGGTTCCAGTAGTTCCAGCGCGTCTCCGGCATGGTCTGATACGTATTGTCGAAGACGGTCTGTCCGAACGGCAGGTCGTTCCACTCCATGCAAGCAACTTCGCAAGCCTTGCAACCGATGCAAGTCGTCGTATCGATGAGTTTGCAGACGGCATATTCCCGTTGCGCGTCATCGCCGGGTACGCTTCCTGCGTGTCCGGAAATTTTCTGCACGCGTAATGTGGCTTGGCTCATATGCGGTCCCTAAGCCTTCTCGACTTTCACGAGAAAGCCCTTGAATTCCGGAGTATGCGCGTTCGGGTCCGTCGCCGTATGCGTCAACGCGTTCACCATTTTTAGCGACGTCTTCCCCTCGTCTTCGGCTATTCCGCGGTATCCCCAATGAAACGGAATCCCGATCTGGTAGGTCTTCTTCCCGTCGATCAGCATCGGCTTAATGCGCTTTGTGACCATGGCCTTGGCAATGTAATCGCCCCGCGCGCTGGAAACTTTTACCTTTTCTCCGCCGCGAATACCCATCTCATTGGCCATTTCCGCGCCTATCTCTATAAACGGCTCCGGAACGAGTTGTACGTTCATCGGATTATTCTTGGTCCAGTAGTGATAGTGTTCCGTTAGCCGAAACGTGGTGCAGACCACGTTGAACCCTTGCTGAGGCGTTCCGAATTTGTCATCGGCATCTTTGAATTTCGTAACGACTGGATTATGCGAACGTGCCGCGTGCAGCAGGTTTTCGACGGGGCTCTCGATCGGCTCGTAAAATTCAGGGAATGGCCCGTCCGCAAACGCAGCCAGTGGTGCGAAAATCCGGCCCACCCCTTCGGCGTTCATGATGAACGGGCCCATATGATCCTTGGGCTTGGAATCGGCCTTGAAATCCGGCACGTCATTGCCAACCCATTTCTGTTGATCTTCGTTCCACCAAACTTGTCTGCGCGTGGGATCCCACGGTTTGCCGTCCACATCGCAAGACGCCCGGTTGTATAACACGCGACGATTCGCCGGCCACGACCAGCCCCACCCTGCATGGACACCCATGTTGGATGGATCCGACGGATCGCGCCTTGCCGTCTGGTTCCCTGCTTCCGTGTAACATCCCGAATAAATCCAGTTTCCGCACGCCGTCGTGCCATCGTCCTTCAGCCACGCAAAGCCAGGAAGCTGCTGGCCAGCTTTGATTTGCACCTTTGTAACGGGATCTTCCAAATCCGCTAGCGCTTTGCCATTCAATTCTTTTAACACTTCGGCCAGCGGCGGATTCATCGGAACCGTGTAGTTCCAGGATAGCTTCAAGATGGGATCGGGGAACTTGCCGCCTTCTTTTTTGTACAAGTCCCGTACTTTCAGGAAAATCTCAGCCACGATGGCCTGATCCAGGCGGCAGTCTCCCGGCGTCGGCACCGCCGCATTCTTCCAGAGGAGCCAGCGCGCCGAATTGGTGAACGAACCGTCTTTTTCCGCAAATCCCGCGCAAGGCAACCGGTACACCGTCGTCTGAATCTGTTTCATGTCGCCTTGCGCGATAACACGCGGCGACTTCCAGAACTCGCTTGTTTCGTCCTGATAAATCTCCCCGACGACAAGCCAATCCGCCTTCTTCAATGCGTCAATATTTTTATTGGAATCGGGTCCGATGGCCACGCCGTTCATGCCAAACGCAAGCATGCCCTTGACCGTGCCGTTGTACATGTCGTTCCACAAGTTCGTCCACGAATAATCCCGGTCCACCTTCGGAAGATAATCGAACGCCCAGCCATTCTCCTTGGTGGCCGCGTCGCCGTACATGGTCTTCATAAAGCTTGTGGCGAATTTCGAAGTGTTGCTGTAGTAGTTCCAGGATTCCCACGGAGCAGGTTTTGAAGCAGTCGGTGTCGTTCGCTTCATCCACGCGTCAAAAGACCCGTCAGCGGGGGTTGGCACCTTGAGATAACCGGGGATCGTGTCGTACAGGCCGGCCATGTCCGTAGCGCCCTGGATGTTGGAGTGTCCGCGCAGTGCGTTCACCCCGCCCCCGGCACGTCCTACGTTTCCGAGCAGCAGTTGTAGCATCGCCGCGGTACGAATGATTTGTGTGCCGAAGCTGTGATGTGTCCATCCCACGGCGTAAATAATCGTCGCGGCCTTCTTCATATCGCCGTCTTTGCGAACCGAGGTGAAGAGGTCGGCAGCCTTTAGAAACTCTTGCTTGGGAATGCCCGTAATGCGCTCGATGATTTCTGGTGTGTAGCGCGAATAATGCTTCTTCAAAAGCTGGAAGACGCAATTGGGATTCTGCAAAGTTAGATCGAAATCGACCTTTTCTGGCATGGGAGGCAAAGGGGCAGGCGCGGCCGTCCCCGCTGCGGCTTTTGCGCCTCCCGCGCTCGCGTAGTTCCAGCTCGAGCGGTCGTAGCTGGTTTTAGCCTCGTTGAACCCTGAGAAGACGCCGTCGGTATCCGCAGGCAGTTTGAAATCGCTGTCGACGACGAACGCTGCATTGGTGTAGTTCACCAGATATTCGTGCGCGATGCGGTTGTTCTGAATGGCGTAGTTGATCACGCCGCCGAGGAAGGCGATATCCGTTCCTGCGCGAATCTGGCAAAACTGATCCGCAACCGAAGAAGTGCGGGTGAAGCGCGGGTCAACCGAAATAATCTTCGCGTTCCGGTTGCGCTTGGCCTCCATGGCCCACTTGAAGCCGCAGGGATGATTCTCCGCTGGGTTCCCGCCCATGATGAGCATCATGTCGGTGTTCTTAATGTCCACCCAGCCGTTCGTCATTGCGCCCCGTCCAAACGTTGGTCCCAAACTTGAGACCGTGGGGCCGTGTCAAACCCTGGCCTGATTTTCTAGATGCACGACCCCCAGGGCGCGCATCGCTTTGACCACCAGAAAATTGAACTCATTCGTATCCGTACAGCCGCCGATCCAGGAGATCGCTTCTGTCCGGTTGACGGTGATCCCCTTGGCGTCCTTTTCGATGAAACTGTCGTCACGCGTTTTCTTGATCTTGTGCGCGATTTCGCTCAGCGCGTCCTCCCAGGATATGTCCTCCCACTGCGTCCCGCCTGGCCGCCGCACTTGCGGCTTCAAAAGCCTGCGGTCGTTGAGAATATCCTGCGCCAGCGAAGACCCTTTGGGGCAAAGCGTGCCGCGATTGGTCGGATGGTCGGGATCGCCTTCGACGTGAACAACCTGCGGAGTGACGTTCTTCGCGCGGTCGCCGATGGTGTAGATGATTGTCCCGCAGCCCACTGCGCAATAAGGACAGGTCGAGCGAGTCTCGTTGGCCCGCGCAATCTTCAGAACACGGAGTTGGGCATAAGCGGGCCGGAGGTCGAAACCGAAAACGGCGGCTGCAGCTCCTCCAAGCGTCGCGAACTTAAAAAAGTCCCTGCGGGTGGTCTGCATTTTACCCCCTGGAGTAGTGAGAAGCGCACTGCAACCCCGCGTACAGCCAATTCATAATCCGTAACGTGTGCAAAGTCAAGGATTGGACGCGATATTGGCGTCGGGGGATACAGAATATTTTCAACCGATCCGGGTACCTACCTCAAAGCGTGATGAGACGAATTTAGGTTCCTCCCGATAAGAGCGAAGGGACTGTCAATGCCGCGCCTGTAAACGACGACGCAGGCACCAATCCGGAGCTATTGTCCTTGCTGAATTAAGGCTCGCACTTGGCGCCGACGCAGGAAACTGGCCTCACAGCGATCAAAAAAAAGCATCCCTTATTTTCTCGCGGCATCAAAAGGTTATTTAATTCGTTGCGATGCGGCATCACCCTTCTAGGTTGCGGCCCGCTGCTCACAAAGGGAGTTTTGCCGAGAAAGAGGTCCGACATGGATCAACGATGGAGAGTTGTGCACAGCCGGGGGGCATTGCACGGGATCGTTGGCGTGCTTTCTTTATTGCTGGTTTGTTGCGTAGCGACGGCGCGGAAGGCAGGCCAATCTATTCACAACATTGTTCTGGTCCATGGAGCGTGGGCAGATGGCTCGGGATGGAGAGGTGTCTACGACATTCTTGTGAAAGACGGATTTAGGGTCACCATCGTACAAGAGCCGGAAACGACCTTTCTGGATGATGTTGCGGCGACCAAACGCGTGTTGGCTCTGCAGGACGGACCATGCATTCTCGTGGCGCACAGCTATGGTGGGGCGGTAATCACAGAAGCTGGCAATGATTCGTCGGTCGCCGGGCTCGTGTACATCGCTGCCCACATGCCCGACACAGGTGAAAAGGAATCGGAAGATGGAAAGCGTTTCCCAAGTGACCTGGCCAAGTCCGGCGCGATTAAGAAGACGGCGGACGGGTTCACCTACATTGACCCGGAGCAGTTTCACGAATTATTTGCAGCCGACGTTCCCGCCGAACAGGCTGCGCTCATGGCGCGTTCACAGGTCTTGAACTACGCCGACAATTTCTCGGCGACGATTACAAACGCCGCGTGGAGAACGAAGCCCAGCTGGATGTTGGTGGCCGGAAGCGACCGCACCATCAACCCTGAACTGGAACGCTGGTACGCCACGCGCGCGAACAGCCACAAAGTGGAAGTCGCAGGGGCTAGCCACGTTGTCTACATTTCCCATCCGAAAGAAGTCGCCGCTTTGATCAAGGAAGCCGCGCAAAATGCGCGCCCGTAAGGGCGGAGAGACACCTTCGAGGGTCCCGGAAGGCTAACCGATGCCGATGGAGTTCTAGGGGAGGCGTTATGCCACTATCCGCAGAACGTGTCGTGGCGCGAGTGAGGCGCGCTCTACTGCTTGATCACTACGGACCAAAACCGTACCCCAAATCAAAGCCACCCTCCCGAAGACTGCGTAACTCCCCGCGCATACCCGTTTCGACCGCAAACCAATGGAACGTGCTATATGATTGTGGCGCGGAAACGAGGATTCGCTCGACCTCTTCAACGGCGGTCACGCAAGTTCTCTTTTGATTACGACCGCATCCTCCTCGGAGCGGACAAAGGTCAGCCGTAAGAATCCGGACAAGATTTTTCGCCCAGTTTAGAGGATTGCACTAAGATGCGGAAACTTCGTGGTGATTTAGGTGAAGAGATAGTTCCGAAATCAGACGATAGCCACAGCTTGCTTATTACTGGCCTACTTTTATCCGGACTTATTACTTGCCTCTCCTCGGCGGGGTGCACGAAGAAAGAAGAGGCCAAGGCTGCGCTCGTTGTCGCGAAGTCCGCGGTGGTGGTGAAGGTTTCGAACGACAGCATTACGGTGAGCACGGCTTCAGCGGAGTTTCGGCTGAGTACCTCTGGAGCGTTGACGGCCGCGCGCGTGGGAACAGAAGGGGCAAGCTCGCTGGAGAGCAAGTCTCCTGATTTTTCGCAGGTAGTTTCGTCGGCAAGGAAGGAACACGCGGGAGTGCTCCTCGACTTCGGCCAGACGCAAGTGCGCGACACGACCGGGAAACTCGGCGCGCTCGGAAAGCACATCGAGGTAGCCGGAACAATTCCGGAAATGACGCTGACGGAAACGCTCGACCTCGAGATTTACGACGATTTTCCAAATCTGGCACTGCTTTCCTTTAGCGTTCGCAACACCGGGCCGTCCGACGTTCCGCTGGATTGGGTCACATTGCAGCACCACCAGTTTGCGGCTCCGGTTGATTCCAGGTCTGGCTCGCATACCCTGTGGTCGTTTCAGGGGGCCAGTTTGGAGTGGGGCAAGGACGAGACCTTTCTGATGCCGGCAAAGTTCTCCCAGGAAAATCCGTTCGGCGCACCCGTGCCGACGAAAGATGACCTTGGAGCCGTCGGCGGAGGCATCCCAGTCGTCGCGTTTTGGAGCCGCACGGTCGGCGAGGCGATCGGTCACGTGGAGACCGTTCCGTTTACATTGTCGATCCCGGTGCATGCGGCAGAGGCCGGAAAAGTCGAGACCGAGGTGCGCATTCCTGCCGATACGGTTCTCAAACCAGGAGAAGTTTTTTCCACCCCGCGAACGTTTCTTGCGGTTTATCAAGGCGACTTTTATGAGCCGCTAAGCCTCTGGTCGGAGGTGCTCGCGAAGGAGGGTCTCGAGAAACCGCGCAACAATAAAGAGAACTACGCGGTGAGTTGGTGTGGCTGGGGCTATGAATTCGGTGTGACGCCCAAGCAGATGCTCGACACCATTCCGAAACTGAAGGAACTGGGCATCCACTGGGCCACACTGGATGATGGGTGGTTTAACAATTACGGCGATTGGCAGCCCAATGGGGCGGCGTTTGCCGGGGATGCGATTCGCGACATGGTCAAGAAGTTTCACGATCAGGGACTGAAGATGCAGGTCTGGTGGCTGCCGCTTGGCGTGGAGGACGGCCATTATGGTTATGGCGGGCGAAAATACGTTGTTTCCGATGTAGTCAAGCAACATCCGGATTGGTTGGTTCTCAACAAGGAGGGGAAGCCCGCTCGCATGGCGCGCAATCTGGCAACGCTGTGTCCCGCGATTCCGGCGGTACAGGAATACTACAAAGGCGTGACGGAGCGTTTTATTCGCGACTGGGGATTCGACGGGCACAAACTGGACAATATTTGGTCGACGCCGCTGTGCTACAACCCCAAACACCATCACAAGTCGCCGTATGATTCGGTTTATGCGATGGCGGACGTCTACAAAATCATTTTCGAGACGACGCGGGCATTAAAACCGGATAGCGTGACGCAAAGTTGCCCGTGTGGGACGCCGCCTAATCTCGCATGGCTTCGGTACATGGATCAGGCCGTGACGGCAGATCCGGTGGGCTCGGTGCAGGTGCGACGCCGCGTAAAAATGTACAAAGCGTTGCTTGGACCTGAAGCGGCGGTCTACGGCGATCATGTGGAGCTCACGCGAATCACCAATTTAACCGGTAACGAACAGGATCTGGGAGAGGATTTCGCGTCGACGCTGGGGACCGGCGGAGTGCTGGGAACAAAATTCACATGGCCAGATTACGGCGCGAAGTTCAAGAATGTTTATCTGAACCAGGGTAAAGAAGCTCATTGGAAGGAATGGATCGATCTATACAACGAAAAAATGCTTTCGAAGGGGAACTTTCTGGATTTGTATGTCTATGGATTTGATGTTCCGGAAGCTTATGCCATCGAAAAGGATCATCGCGTTTACTACGCCTTCTTCAGTCCTGAAAAAGTGAACGGCCAGAAACCCCGTTCGGCAAGGCCGGAAGCATGGAAGGGAGAGGTGGAGCTGAGAGGGTTGCCCGCGGGAACATTTCGAGTGACCGACTACGTTCATCACAAGGAGTTGGGGACGGTGACGGGGCCCGTCGGCAAATTGAATGTCAATTTCACGGGCAGTTTGCTGCTGGAGGCTACACCGGCCCCCTAGGGATACTCGTTCTAGCCCATTCGTTTGGGAGTCGTAGCGCCCGACTGGCCGGAGCGTGCGGCATGCTTGCGCAAGAATGCCTCTCGGTGGGCGGAATCCCGAAATGCTTCCGTGCCCCCCGCGCGAGTGACCGAGAGCGCCCCTGCGCAGTTTGCGAACTTCAGACAGTCTTCAATCTTCGCCCCGCGGATAAATTGGTGGACGAAGCCCGCGTCAAACGTATCGCCCGCGCCCACTGGATCCACGACATCTACTACGGGCGGAAATGCCGTATATTTTTCTTTTCCAACGCGCGCCATCGCGCCTTGCGAGCCACGCTTGACGACGAGGATGTGCACCTTTTTCGAAAGCGACTCGGCCGCCTGTTCGACATCCGTTGTTTGCGCCAGCTTGCATACTTCCCTCTCATTGGGCAGAAGAATGTCCACGTACCGAAGCAAAAGCTGAATGTCCCCGCTCCAGCGATCTTCTGGGTCGTCGTTGGTATCCAGTGAGGTTGTCAGACCCGCTTCCTTTGCCTTGCGGAAGATGTCAATGAGTTGTGGCCGGATCCCCTTTTGCAGGAAATAAGAAGATAAGTGAAGATGCTTCGCATTGAAAATAAAGGACGCGTCCAAATCGCGATTGGTCATTTCATACATCGCGCCTGGATACGTAAGGATATAGCGATCCTTGCGCTGCGGCAGGATGAGGGTGAGTCCCGTCGTTTTTCCGCGCAATTTCTTTACATGGGAAACGTCAACGCCGCTCGCGGAAAGGCGTTGCACGCAGATATCGCCGAATGGATCGTCTCCGATACACGAATTGAAACCCACCCGATTCCCCAGGTACGAGAGGTTGTGCGCGAAGATCGCCGATGAACTGCCCAGCGTGATGCTGAGGTCGGTGGCCAGGTGTTCGCGTTCGAGGACCAGCGTCTGCGGCAGTCCATACAAAATGAGATCGAGATTTAGTTCACCGATTACACTGACGTCGAAAGAGGCCAAGCGATTGTCTCCTCAAGAAGCTAGTCAAGCACGACAACGCGGGTAAGGTTTTTGGGCAGGTCAGGATTAAGTCCTTTAGCCACGCCCGTAAAGAAGCCCATCAGCTGGCTCGGCACGATGTGGGGCGCCAGCAACGACAACTCATCGCCAGGCAAATCCAGCTCAAGAACAAGATCGGACGATCTGCGGATACTCTCGTCGGCCTTATTGCAGATGGCAATCGTCACTCCGTGCAAATCCTTCATTTCTTCCAGGACTTCCACTTCGGCCTGCTGGCCCGCTTGACTCACGAAGAATGTCAGGGCCGTCCGTGGAGTTACGATCGCTTTGGGACCGTGACGAAATTCGAGAGTGTGAAAAGACTGGCTGTAGGAGCAAGACATTTCCATAACCTTAAGGGCCGCTTCGCGAGCAATGCCGTGAAAGGGGCCCTGGCCCAGAAAAATGTAGTCTTCAAACGAAAGCCGAGCGGTAAAGTTTTCCAGCTGTTCCGCCAGGTAGCGTATCCGCGTGTCGAATTGGGCGGCCATAACTTCCAATGAATTACAGAACTCCGCGTTTCCCGCGTGCGTTGCCGCTAGCCACTGCAAGCTGATTAACATGGACGTAAACGACCGGGTCATCACGGTGCTTTTCTCGTCCGCGGCGCTTAACACCAAGGTGGAATCGCACTCGGCCTGGAGCTCACTTTTCTCCGCGCAGGTGATTCCCCAGGTGGGTATAAGGATCCCTTTCCGAAGCACATGGGCGGCACGAACGGTCTCCGAGGTGCGCCCGGATCGAGAGATCACCACAGCTTGCAAATCTCCGGCGGCGGCTCGCGTCAAGGAGGGGTAGAGCAAAATCTCGGATGCCGGAACGGCGCGCGCCGGTTCACCGGTGAGCAATGTCCATGAAGTTGCGGCGGCGTCCGCCAAATAGAAACTGGTGCCGCAACCAACAAACAACAGGGACGCCTTTCGGTTGTTGCTCCCCAGCATCTTTTTCCCGAAATTGCTCGCCTTCAGTTGCAGCAAAGCGGATTGCCAGACGGCACCCTGCGACAGAATCTCTTTATAAGTTTCTGACTGCGCATACTCGGTTGGTTTCATCAGCATAAGTATTCTTTCTAAATGTTGAATTTTCGAAGCTAAACCAGAGTCACTGCGATGTCTGCTTCGCGTAGCGCCTTGAGGTCAGACCTCGAGATATTCTTGTCGGTAATCGCTTCGTGCACAGAACCGGCGGGCATAATCAGGGACAAGCTGCGGCGACCAAACTTGCTCGAATCACAGACGATGATCGTCCGGCGCGCGGCTTCCGCCATCGCTCGATTTACGCGCGCTTCCAGAATGTTTGGCGTGGTCAAGCCGTAGTGCACGTCAAATCCGTCTACTCCGAGAAACAACAGATCCGCGCTCAGCTTTCGGAGCGAATCTTCGGCCAGCGGGCCCACCAATGAGTACGAATTCTGGCGCAAGACGCCCCCTGTGAGAATGACTTCAACAGGAGCGTCGGCAAGCTCCGCGGCAATATTTGTGGCATTGGTGATGATTGTAAGATTCTTGATATTGCGGCAGGCGCGCGCGATCGCCGTGGTCGTGGTGCCGGAATCCAGAATGATCACCTGCCCGGGGCGTATTTTCCGAGCAGCGGCCGCGGCAATCCGAATTTTCTCCTGGCGGTGCCGGCGTTCTTTTTCTTGCAGGGGGCTGTCTTTTAGAACGCCGGTCTCCTTGGGTAGCGCGCCGCCGTGGGTTCTTTCCAGTTGGCCGTCATGGTGCAGGGATTCCAAATCCTTGCGAATGGTGATCTGCGACGTGCGGAAGTGTTTGGAGAGATCCCGCACCAGAACGCGACCGTTGGCCCGCAACAATTCCAGAATTTCGCGACGTCGTTCCTCACTCAGCATGTAACAGGGAATCCGACCTTTCTTTACAAGCTACGCCAAAGTGCCCACGCTAATCTTATCTTTCAAACTGGCAATGTCCTCCGCACGAGCGCGGCCAGGCCCCGGGGCCAAGCAGTTGGCCGAGCCGCAGGCAGCGGCGAGGCGCACCGCTTCCGCCGGGGATAATCGCTGCTGTGATGCAAAGGCAAATCCGGCCAGGGTGGAATCACCGCTGCCTACGCAGGACTGGACGGATAATTGGGGGGCAGCGGCAAAAAGCGTATCTCCGTTTATGGAATGCCAAATCAATCCGGCCGACCCCAAGCTGATCGCACCGGCTGCGGGCCCCGCGTTCAGTATGGCGCCGATAATTCTTTTTGCCGACGCCGGATTATCGATCGTTTGGCGGCTCCAGGATTCCGCTTCGCTTCGGTTGGGCTTTACAAAATCCGGCTTGCCTGCCAGGGCGAACTTAAAAGGGTCGCCGCTAGTATCCACAAACACGCGGCTGCCAAATTCGTGGGCCAATTCGATTAGCGTTTTGTAAATGTCCGGCGGTGCTCCTTCCGGAAGGCTCCCCGAAAAAATTACCGTGGGCTGCTCAGTGGCCTGGCCCAGGACCTCCCTCAAAGTTCTCTCGCACCGCCGAAGCTCGTCGTCGGTAATACGTCCGGGCTCGAGAATTTCTGTAACACCGCCGTCGTCTTCGACAATCTCCAAATTTGTTCGCGTGCTGGCACTTGTCGGAATTTCGTGCACGCGGATGGAGAGCTCCTTGAGTCCTTCGATCAGTTGTTTGCCAGTCGCACCGCCAGCAAAACCTAACCACATAGGATCTGCTCCCAAAGTTCTCAACACCATAGCAACGTGGGCCGCTTTGCCTCCCGGAGCGGGGCATGCCTTCCGTACACGGTTGACGTCTCCGACTCGCAACCGCTCAAGCCGCAGCCGCTTATCGATCGCCGGGTTGAGGCTGACGCAAAGAAACATCAGGAGGCCTTCCCTGAAGAAGCAGCTCGACTCGGTTCGAACCAGGGCTTTGCGCTGTTCAGACACTCATTTACATTTTCGATGTTGCGCACGCCTTCGCGGCCCAGCCAGTCCTGGAGCGCATGAAACCCTTGCTTCACAAATATTTCCACACCGTCTTTCCACGTGGCTCTTCCGCAAAGCACGCCCGAGAATCCGACACCGGCTTCGGCGGCGAGCTCCAGTCCAAAACGGAAGGATTCGTTGCTAACGCCTTCGGAGAGATAAATGAACGGAATCGAAGCGCGGGCCGCAGCCCTCAGGAAATATTGCCTGGCTTGCTCACGCGAATGAAGAATTGCTCCGTCGGAGGATGGCGATCCTTCTACGAAGGAAAGATTGACGGGCATGCCGACTTTCAATACATCGACGCGGTACCGCGCCTTTGAAAATTCACTCATCCCGGCAGCAACGACTTCATGCTTGATCCGCCCGAATTCGATACTTTTCTCATCCATGTTCTCGGCGTAGCTCACCAGCTCCAGAAAGAAAGGCACGTCCGAGGTCGCGCACTCGGCTCCAACTTTTTCGACGAAGGCGTATTTGAACTCGTTGACCTCCACAGGTGAGCGGCTGGAATAGTACAAGAGAAGTTTGACCGCATTCGCTCCGGCCTCGGCAAGGCGTTGTACTGACCATTGATCGAGAAGGCGCGGCAGCCGCCCGGAAACCTTTCCGTTGTATCCAGTTTGCTCGTAGGCGAGCAGAAGGCCCGCGTTCGTGGCTCGCTTGGCGGCTGCGGGCAGACCGTATTCCGGATCCAGCAGGATGGCACTCGCATGAGGCGTAAGGATAGAACTCACTGCCTCCTTGAATTGCGATAAATGTTCCCGCGGGACATCTGCTGCTGCCATGCCCATCGCGCGCGCAAACAACGTCCGAAGAGCAGCGCGCTGGTCGATGGCCAATGCCGCGATGATGCCACGGGTATCCGCGACGGCCTGTAGACCTCTCTGTTTTCCCGGGCTGAGCGTCGTCATACTTGTCTTCCGCTATCTTTCAACGATCCAGATCGCTGCACCACACGGAATGGATGGAAGTGTCGCAATGCTTTGTTCCGTGGAGAATTTGGGTCTGGCCAGGAAACGGAAGATAGGCGAGAACTTCCACGGACGGCCAATATATAACTTCTTTCGATTCATTTCTTTTACTTTCTTTTGCTTCCGCTGTCAACTAACAACGAAACCGTGCGCTCAAAAATACGGATAGAACGAAACTGGAAAAGTAATAAAGCGAAATAGAAAGTAGCAGATCGAAACTAATGCTTGATTCTCTTTGCCGGTTCGTGTAAATGTACGGCCACTCTGGGGGTGCTCATGCGAAAGAGCCTTAGGTGTTTGCCGTCCTGTTTCGCGCTCATTCTTGTAATGCTTTCTAGTTCCTCCGTATTGCGCGCCGATGTCACCGGTTCGATTCAAGGAGTGGTCCGCGATAAAACGCAGGCTGCTGTGGCCGGTGCGCACATCACCGTGACCAACACGCAAACCAATTTCAAACAAGAAGTTATCTCCGCAGCCGACGGATCGTACCGGATCCTCGCGCTTTCCGCGGGCACCTACAGCCTGTCGGTTACCGCCGGAGGATTCCGCACTTTTGTTGAAAGCGACATCGTAGTGAAGGTGAATGACCAACTGGAAGTTGACGTAGCGCTGGAGGTCGGCTCCGCGCAGCAGGAAACGGTAAAGGTGGAAGCCAATACCGTGCAAGTACAAACAGAGAGCACGCAACTCGGCGACGTTATTGACTCCAAGAAGATGCTGGCCCTTCCCTTGAACGGCCGCAGCTACATCGATCTTCTGGGCTTGCAAGCGGGCGTTGCACCTAGTACAGCCGGTACCATTGGCGGCGACCGCCCGGTTTCTGGCAATTTAAACGCAGGCAACATCTCCGTCAACGGCCAACGGGAAACCGCCAACGCATTCCTTGTGAACGGCGGCGATGTGAGCGAGGGTCGCAACCTCGGCGCCGGTTTAGTCCCTAATCTCGACTCAGTCGAAGAGTTCCGCCTCATCACCAACAGCTTCGACGCCGAATATGGAAAATTCAGCGGCGCAGTCATGAACGCCATCACCAAGTCAGGCACCAATGGCTTTCACGGTGACGCCTTCGAGTTCCTGCGCAACGACAAGCTGGATGCCAGGAATTTCTTTGCGCCTTCCAAATCTGAATTGCGCCAAAATCAATTCGGCTACACCTTGGGAGGCCCCGTCTGGAAGAATCATATGTTTTTCTTCTCCGATTACCAGGGCACGCGTCAGGTGCAAGGCGCCGAAACCGGGTTGGTTACCGTTCCAACCACCGCCGAGAGAGCTGGGAACTTTGATCCGTCAGCCTTGAGCGGCTCTGTCGATGGCCCCTACTGGGCGCAAGTGCTGACGAACCGCCTGTCGTCTACGACCGGCCAAACCGTGGTGCAGAACGAACCGTATAGCTTCCCCGGTTGCAACAGCACGGACCCCACAACAGGCTGCGTATTTCCAGTCAACTCAGCGACTGGCCTTGCGAACATCCCGCAAGCCGCATGGGACACGCCGGCCTCGAAGATTCTCGCCTACATTCCCACGCCCACTTTGGCTGGTGACGTGAACAACTACTCGAACAACAGCCAGAGGAGCAGCCTCGACGACAATAAGTTCGGGGAGCGTGTGGATTTCAATAATCAAACTACCGGCAACTGGTCTTGGTACTACCACCTCGATAACACGCTCGTCGACAGCGCTCTGGCAGGATTCGCCACCGTGCCTGGATTCCCGACCAACACACCATCGCGAGCGCAAGAGTTCGTCATGAGCAACACCAAGACCTTCGGAGCGACAGCCGTGAACGAAGCGCGGATCAGCTTCTTCCGGACAGCGGTGCATAAGGACAATCCCGCGGGCAGTTTTGCCAATATTTCTGATTTGGGTTTCATGACGGGCGTCGGCACCCTCGGCATAGTCCCGCTGCCCGGCTATACGCAATATGTGCCACAAGTGAGCTTGAGCCAGATTGGTCTGAACATCGGCGTACCCACACTGAATACGGACCAACCCGATACCACCTATATGGCCAATGACGTATTCTCAAAGGCCCAGGGCAGACATACATGGAAGTTTGGGGGGGAATTCCGCTACCTGCAGGTGAATGAACGTAACTACGCCAGCCCCAACGGTCAATTCACATTTGACGGTTCCGTGACCGGGTCTGATATGGCCGACTTTCTCCTCGGCGCAACGTGCAACACTTGTGGGGCTGCTTACGTCCAAGCTGCAAAACAGGTCCTGGATTCCCGAACGCGTTATGGCGGGGCATTCGCCCAGGATTCCTGGAAGGTGAAACCCAATCTCACCCTGAATCTTGGCCTCCGCTGGGAAGTCAGTATGCCTTGGTACGACTGGCAAGGGAAAATCCAGACCTGGGTTCCAGGAGAGCAGTCCATAGAGTTTCCACTTGCTCCTACTGGCTTGGTATTTCCGGGTGACCCGGGTATTCCCAAGACGCTTGCCCCCACAAGATACGACAACTTCGGCCCACGGCTAGGATTGGCTTACTCGCCTGGATTCTCTGACGGAATACTGGGCAAGATCTTCGGTGGGCCGGGAAAGAGCAGCGTCCGGGCGGCTTACGGGATCTACTACACTTCGGTGGAGGACCTTAACCTGTTCTACGAAGTCGCCGACGCGCCGTTCGGTCTATATTGGCAATCTCCGTCGTCGGTACTGTTTAGCCAGCCGTTCCTGATTCGGCAGAGTGGGCAATCGCTGGGGCAACGCTTTCCCTACACCTTGCCGATTCCGGGTGCCGCGTCCAACAAGACGCTGAACTTTTCGGTGTTTGAGCCCTTCAACTATTTTCCGGGCTACGACATTCACAACGTACTACCTTATGCGGAGCACTTCAATCTCTCTATTCAACGAGAGCTCACCAAATCAACCGTGCTCACTTTGGCCTACGTCGGCACCGAAGGGCACCACCTCATCACCCAGCAGGAATCCAACCCAGGTGACCCAGCTCTCTGCCAGCAACTCACCGCAGAAGGGGCAATAGACCTGACCGCGAGTACCCCCGGTAATCCTGTCGCCGGCTGCGGATTTGGCGCCGAGAACGACGTGTTCCAGCTTCCCAGCGGGAATATTGTGTATAGCACCAGGAATAAACTTATAAATCCAAACTACTGCCCGGGTGCGGCAACCCAGGTGTGTGCCGGTTATGGCAACACATTCACATACACGAGCGCCAATTCGATCTACAACGCCGCGCAAGTCACCGTCGAACGCAAGGCGAGGGATTTCACTTTCCTGGCCGCTTACACCTTTGCCAAGGGCTTGGACGATTCCTCCGGGTTCGGAGACTTGGTGAACTTCGTAAATCCTAAATATAGCCGCGGGCTATCTTCCACCGACGTGAAAAACAATTTTGTGGCCAGTTACATTTGGGCCATCCCGTTCGACCGGGCTTTCCCCAATGCGCCCAAGCGCTTGACCCAAGGTTGGCAGATGGAAGGCATCACACGCTTTTCCACGGGCTTCCCGATTCAGCTGAACCAGGGAAATGGCGATTACACTCTGTGGGGCAGTTCGTCTACGGATATGCCCGACGTGGTTGGACCATTGAAGATTCTAAATCCACGAAAATCGAATCCGAATTGCCCAACCGCCGACGGCACGGGATGCTACTTCCTCCCACCTACGCCGGGTCTTGCGACACCACAATTCCCCGGTGACTCGACAGAAGCAGCGTGCCTGCAGAGCGTGGGTGCGTTCGCGTTGAATTGCGTGCCAGGCACTTTCGGCACCGCCGACCGGCGCTTCTTCCACGGCCCAGGCTTCAACAACACCGATTTCGGGTTCTTGAAGCAGACCAGGATTCGAGAGAATTATGCTTTCGATATTCGTGTCGAATTTTTTAACATCTTCAACCACGCGCAATTTACGAACCCTGACGGGAACATCAGCGATTCGAATTTCGGAATCGTGACCAACGCGCGCGATCCCCGCATCGGTCAGGTCAGCGCGAAATTCTACTGGTAGGACCGTAAAGCACGCGAGCGGCCTGTCGTGTGTTTCCTTGGAGCAACGCCTGACTCCGCGCGCATGTTAGGCTGTGTTCGATGAAGTCCGGCTGGACAGTTTCGATCATGCATCGTCGTGGGGTCTTGGCAATCTTGTCAGCGCTCGTTCTCAGTGTTGCCTATTCGGGTTCTTCGCTAGCTCAGACGGCCCAATCCTACCGCGAGCAGGCCAATGCGCTGGCTCGCTCCAAATCCTGGGAGGGTGCCATCGCCGCTTATCGTAAGGTTCTGGAGCTCGAACCGAATGACGCGATCACACATTACGATCTTGCGCTAGCACTGAAATACAAGGGCGACACGAAGCAAGCTATCGAAGAATTCGAGGCTGCGATTCGGCTTAAGCCAGGATGGGACGAGGCTCACTACGGTTTGGGTGCAGCTTTGTACGAACTCCATGACCAGGCTGGCGCTCTGACGGAACTCCGCAAAGCGGTCGGGTATGGACCCTCGAACGCGGGAGCGCATCTTTTCCTTGCGCATGTTTATTCGGAGCAGAACGATTTCTCCGCTGCGGAACGCGAGTTGAACCGTGCCGTCGCATTGAAACCCACTGCGGAAACGCATCTCGAGTTGGGTCAAGTGGAAGGCCAACTCGGCAAGCTGGATGCGGCTGCCGCTCAGTTTCGCTCTGCACTTCGCCTTGATCCCAAAATGGCGCACGCTCGCGTCATGCTGGGTGTTACCCTGCGACGGCAGGGCGATCACCATGGGGCCCTTGCCAACTTCCGGAAAGCGGTCGAACTCGATCCTGCGGACCCCAATGCCCAATACAACCTCGCTATGGAACTTAAAGCCGGAGGCGATATCGCCGGCGCAATCGCCGCATTTCGACGAGCGATCGAATTGAAACCCGATTTTGAGAAAGCCCACTACGGCTTAGGGATCGCCCTGCGTATCCAAGGGGATAGCGCTGCGGCCAACAAGGAGCTGGATGAGTTGAGCGAGTTGCACAGCTTTCGCACTCGTCTTGCCCAGGCAAAGCTCCTTATCGTTCAGGGTGTGGACGCGCTGAAGAAGCAGCAGCCAGATGACGCTCTAAGTTTTTTTCAGCAGGCGATTGATCAGAGCCCGGAGTTGCCGACCGGGTACTACTATCTTGGCGTCACCTGGGACCGGAAGGGAGAATACGCGCGCGCCGAGGAGTTTTACCGCAAAGCTCTACAATTGAAACCCGACTATGCTCAAGTCCACACCAGCCTCGGACTTCTTTTCTGGCGCGAAGGCGACCGTGATCACGGGCTTCAAGAGTTCCAGCAGGCGGTGATGTCGGATGCTGATCTTCCGGACGCGCACTATAATCTGGGCCTTGCGCTGGCGCAGTCCGGACAGCTCGACGATGCCGTCCGCGAACTAAGCGAGGCTCTGAGCCTGGCCCCCAATTACACGGACGCGCGTATTCAATTGGGCTTGGTTTTGAGTCAGAAAAACGATACGGCAAGCGCCATCAGCGTTTTTCGGGAACTTGTTCATCGCGAGCCAAACTTCGCGGAAGCTCATAACGATCTCGGTTTGGCGCTCTTGCAATCCGGCGACAACGGCGGCGCAAAATCGGAATTTCTCGAGGCTGTTCACCTCAAGCCTTCGTACGCAGAGGCCCATTACAATCTTGGACTAGCTCTACACCAGGAAGGAAAGGAAGACCAGGCGCGCGTGGAATTCGAGAAAGCCTACGAGATTTCGCCGGAGTTACGAAACGCGCCCCATCCATAACCATGAAACCTATTCGAATCCTCCCAGTGATTCTCTTGGTCCCAGCCGTCGCGTTCGCGATCGATGTGTGCGAGGTCACATCGCCAATGGCAGCGTTTACCGTCCCCTATGTGGCCAACGCGCCTGAACTAAACACGGACCCACACTCGGCAACTTGGTCGCACGCAGCCTCCGCATGGATCGAGAAAGACTGTACGCTGCAACTCGACTATCCCAAGCTCAAGACGGAAGTGCGCGGTTTTTGGACCGACACCGATCTCTATCTCTTGTTCATCTCCCCGTACAACGAATTGAATCTCTGGTTGCCCGCGGACAACAGCAAAGATCGCCTTAAACTGTGGGACCGCGACGTGGTCGAGTTCTTTCTGGGTGACGATTGGACCAATATCCGGCATTACCGGGAATTCGAGATTGCTCCTACCGGCGATTGGGTCGATCTAGCTATCGATCTGGATCATGACAGCTATGGCGCAGAGTGGAACTCCGGTTGGCAGCGGCAGGGCCGGATCGATGAAGCGAACCATGTTTGGTATGCGGCAGCGCGAGTGCCATTGAAGTCCGTCAGTGATTTACGGGTGAAGCCCGGCACGATTTGGCGCGCCAACCTTTATCGCATCGATGGGCTCGGCGAGGATCCGCAACGTCACTTCATGTGCTGGCAACAGACCTGCGCTCCAAACCGCGATCCCAATCATGTGCCGGAACATTTTGGAACGCTGATTTTTGCCAAATAGCGCGGAAGAATCTCTCGGAGGTACGCATGCCCATTCGTCCGGAATCATCGCGTCGCGGATTCATGAAAATGCTGGCGGCTTCGCCGTTGCTCGCACAGATCGCGGCGCAAAACCTCTATGCAAAATCGGCTGCTGCGATCGGGTTGGCGCCAAGCGATAACGTGTACAGTCGTTTGGGCGTTAAGACGGTCATCAATTGCCGCGGTACGTGGACGTATCTGAGCGGGTCGCTGCAATTTCCAGAGGTGCGCGCCGCCCAGACGGAGGCGTCACACTATTTTGTGAACATGGTTGAGTTGCAGCGCGGAACCGGTCGCAAGCTCGCGGAGTTGACCGGCGCCGAGTCAGGCATGGTCACAACGGGAGCAGCCGGAGCCATGGCCGCTTCCACCGCGGCGTGCATGGCGGGCAGCGATCCGCAAAAGATTTGGCAATTGCCTGACACCACCGGGATGAAGCACGAGGTCATCATGGTCGGTGGCCGCAGCGCTTTCGATAGCGCCATCCGCCTGACGGGCGCGAAACTGGTTCTCGTCGAGTCGCCGGACGATATCGCAAACGCGATCACACCGAACACGGCGATGATCTACACCACCGATCTCGGCGACAAGCTCGTGCGCGAGGTCGCTATCGCCAAAGAGCATAACATCCCGATGCTGCTGGATGACGCGGCGGGCATTCCCCCGGCGGACAACCTCAAGCTGTACGCTCAAATGAAAATTGACTTGTACACATTTTCCGGCGGCAAAGGGCTGCAAGGGCCGCAATGCAGCGGTGTATTGCTCGGCCGCAAAGATCTCATCGACGCGGCCCTGCGCAACTCGGCTCCCTGGGAGGGGGCTGTCTGCCGCGCCATGAAGGTCGGCAAGGAAGAAATCATCGGTTGCCTTACGGCAGTCGAGACCTGGCTGAAAATTGATCCCAAAAAACTCTACGCGCAATGGAACGCCAGAGTGGATCGCATCGGCAAACTCGTCGAAACTGTGCCGGGGGTTAAGACCGAAATCTACATCCCCGATGACGGAAACCGCTATCCCACGCTGAAAGTTTCCTGGGACCAGCACGCATGGGGCTTCACGATTACCGATTGCGTGACGCAATTGCGCGCCAACGATCCGACGATCGAAGTGCTGGGTGCCGACAATCCCAGCCTGGTGCCGGCTGTGCGCGAAGGAATACAAAAGCCAAAGCCCGACAGGAAAGAGCGGAGAGAAGTCGACCATATCGAGCTGGTTTCCATGACGATTCAGCCAGGAGAAGAAATGATCGTCGGCCAAAGGCTGCGCGAAATTCTTGGCGCAGCACGCAAGGGAAAAGCGGCATGAGGTTCCTGTGTCTGATCGGCGCAGCGCTGCTTTGTTTCACGGCGGATGCGTACGCGCAATGGAAGACCCTCCAGCCTAAATCGCGGGCAGCGGCTAGCGACGCGCTAGGCCCCGCCGGAATCGACGCTGCCGATTACGTTTATGTTTCCGGGCAGGGCCCTCGCCGAGACGACGGAAGCACTCCGTCAGGTTTTGCAGATCAGGTTCGCCAGTCGCTCGAGAATATACGAACCGTTGTCGAAGCAGCGGGCCTGACGATGGAGCACGTCGTTTATTTGCAGGTCTATCTCGACGACATGAGCCACTACGACGCGTTGGACAAGGCCTTCGCCGAATACTTCCCGAAGCTGCCGCCTGCGCGGGGGGTCTTGGGCGTTGCACGGATCCCTGAGCCTTCCGTGCAAATCAATGCTGTCGCCGTTCGCGATCTCAAAGGAAAGCAAGCCGTGGAAGTGCCCCAGTTCCGGTCGAACAAAGCGTACTCCGCCGCGATGTTGACCCACGACAGATTATTTGTCTCTACGATGCTGGGCAGCGACCCCTCAAGCGGCGAGGTGCCGACAAGTCCGGGCGCGCAGGTTGATTTCGCGCTCGACCGCTTGAAAACAGTTCTGGAAGCCGCGGGACTCACTCTTAGCAATATGGTCTTCGTGAATCCCTACATGACTTCAGAAATACCGAGCCGCATCATGAATGAGCACTACGCCCGGCGCTTTGAGTTCGGAAATACTCCGGGACGCGCCACGATCGAAGTTTCGAGTCTCCCGGAAGGCGCGCACATTGCATACACCGGCGTGGCTGTCCGCGACTTGGCCCAGCGGCACGCGATACGGCCGAAGAACATGCCGCCAAGCCCGACCGCAAGCCCGTGTGTTTTTGCCGGTGACACTCTCTATTGTTCGGCGAAGAGCGGATTCATTCCGGGACCAAATGGCGGTGTGTTTGCCGCTTCGACGGCCGACCAGGTTCGCCAGACCATGCGCAATCTCCTCGACAACCTGGAAGAAGCGGGCATGAGATTTGATCAGGTGGTCTCAACCACGATTTACTTGGACGATTTATCGGATTCGGCGGCGTTCGGGAAAGTGTACCGGAAATATTTCGGTGGAGTTTTGCCTGCGCAGACCACGCTTCAGCAGATTAAACCGGGCGATCGCAAACCAGACGAAGACGGTCACTATCCGGACTTGGAGCAGGTATCCCTCATCGCCGTACGCAGCCCGGCGAAGAACTGATTGCTGGAAAAATGTCGTTCGGGGTAGGTTTTTGCGCAACGCGCTGCTAGGGATGCCTGGGGATCGAGTTACCTATGACTCGTGCTGATTATATTCGTGGCGCCTGCATCTTGCCTGGTCTGGGGCTCATGCTCCTCTGTGCCTTCGTCGCTACGCAGAGAGTTGCGTCGCAAGGACAGAACTGGCCGCCTTCCGCGAACGGCAGTGAACGCGCGAATACGTCGAACGTCGATGGCCAGCAAATCTTCGAATCACGGTGCGCGGGGTGTCACGGCTTGGATGGGCGCGGCGGCGAACGTGCTCCCGATATTGCCACAAGCGAAAAAACGCAGCGGCGCTCCGACGACGAGCTGTCACGGATCATCGCAAGCGGAGTACCGGGATCGGGAATGCCTGCCTTTGGGTCTCTCGGAAGCAGCCTCAAGAACGTCGTCGCCTATTTGCGCCAGCTTCAGGGCAAGGAGGATTCCGCGAAGTTCCCGGGGGACGTGAAGAGGGGACGGGAACTTTTCTACGGAAAGCCGCGATGCTCTCAATGTCACGGCATCGCCGGTTCTGGGGGCTTCATTGCCTCGGAGCTCGGTGGATTCGGCGCGAATCGTTCTGCGGATCAGATTCGTGAAGCTATCGTCAAACCTACCAGTGCAAACCGCCTGGGCGGCAAGATGATCGTGAAGACGCGCGATGGCAAGGAGTACGTCGGCGTCGTACGAAACGAAGACAATTTTTCGCTCCAACTGCAGACGCTGGACGGCGCTTTTCTGCTTCTTCAGAAGTCGGAACTGGCCAGTATTTTGCGTTCACCAGACTCGCTGATGCCCGCTGACTACGCCGCAACTCTCAGTCACGACGAACTGAACGATCTGATCAGCTTTCTGATGTCTGCCGCCCGTGGAGCGAAAGGGCAAGCAGGCACGAACAAAAAGCCCGACGACGACGACGAAGAAGAAGAGTGAGGTTCATCGGCTCAAAGTCTTTATTCAATCGAATTAAGGCTTATCCGCAACTAGTGCCGATCACAAAGAAGTGCTACAGTCCAGCCATTCCGAGCTGCCGGAGAATTCTGATGATGCCACCAGTTGGTTCAGCACAATTTCGACGAGTCATTCAGGCCGTCGTGTTGGGCAGTTTTGTCATCGCGGCCATCGCCCTTCGCATAGCGCCGCTTTTCGCTCGCACACATCAAGTGGATTCGCCGGCCACGGATGACGCTTCATTGCTCGACGGCTTCCGCCACGTGGAAGTCGCTTCGGTTTCCGACGCGCTCGAGCAAATCACTGGCCGCAAAATGTATATGTCCCATCGTATGCGGCCGATCTTCTCCACCAAATTTGCGGGCTTCGCTCTAACCGTGCTTCTCAAGAAAGAAACCAACCAGGATCCACACGCACTCGACGGGATGCTTGCAGCCATAGATCACGGTTCTTCCAATTCCGTTTACGTGATGGTCGTGGAGGACGGCGTGGACATCGCTGGAATGGGTGGATTGATGGGCACGGCCATGAACTCGCGAAATTTCTCGGGCGCGGTCATCGACGGCGGCGTGCGGGATGTCGCTTATTTGCAAAAAATCGGGTTCCCCGTTTACGCGCTCGGCATCGTTCCATCCACATCTGTCTCGCACTACCGCTTTGCGGGCGCCAATATTCCGGTCGTGTGCGACGGCGTCACCGTGAACGCGGCCGACATCATCGTGGCCGACGCGGACGGTGTTGTCGTTGTGCCGCGGGGATCCGCAGTTGCCGTGCTCAAACTCGCCCAGCAGATGGATTTCAAGGAACACTCCATGTACGCGACCATCGAAAAGCTGAAGTCCATTCAAGAAGCTGTGAAGCAGTTCGGCCGTCTCTAGGAGCGCTTGACGAGTGACTCGCGTACCCACTATCGCTACTGTGACTTTGCTCCGCGCAGTCACGAAATCCATCGCGCTCGTCGCCATGGTTCTATGCATCTCCGAGCTCTCTCTCGGACAAGAGAAATCCGTCACCGCCATTTCCACTTCCATCGACGTCCGGCCCGAAGATCTGCTCGCCCAGCCTCCCGCAGCAAACTGGGTTTCCTACAATGGTGACTACACCGGCCGCCGCTTTAGCAATCTCGCCGAAATCACGCCCGCGAACGTCGGCAACCTCCGCGCTCAATGGATATTTCATATCCGCGACTCAACCGGACTCGAAGTGACGCCCGTAGCCGTCGACGGCATTCTGTTCGTCACCTCCGCCAACGACGCCTTCGCGCTCGACGCCCGCACTGGCAGGGCTATTTGGCACTACTCGCGACCCGTCACCGAAGGCCTCATCGACGACGCTTCCCAACACCACAATCGCGGCGTCGCTGTCTGGCACTCCAAAGTTTTTCTCGAAACCGACAACGCGCATCTTGTGTGTCTCGACGCTCGCTCCGGCCACCTTCTCTGGGACGTGGCCTACGCCGAAGGTAACAAAAACTACGGCGCCACCAGCGCTCCGCTCCTCGTCAAAGACAAAGTCATCGTTGGCACCTCCGGAGGAGACGACGGCGTTCGTGGTTTCGTCGCTGCCTTCGACGCCGAAACCGGCAAGCAAGCCTGGCGTTTGTGGACCATTCCCGGCCCCGGCGAATTCGGCTCAGAGAGTTGGCCTGGCGACCTTTATCTTCGCGGCGGCGCCACCACCTGGATGCCCGGCACCTACGATCCCGATCTCAACACTATTTATTGGGGCACCAGCAACGCCGCCCCCGATTTCGATGGCGCACCGCGCCCGGGGGACGATCTCTACACCGCTTGTGTTCTCGCGATCGATCCCGATACCGGCAAGATGAAATGGTATTTTCAGTTCACGCCCCACGATCTCTACGACTATGACGCCACCGAAACTCCCGTGCTCATCGATGCCGCCTATCAGGGCCAGCCTCGCAAATTGCTGGTCCAGGCGAATCGCAATGGATTTTTTTACGTCCTCGATCGCACCAATGGAAAGTTTCTTTCTGCCGTCCCTTTTGTAAAGAATCTGAATTGGGCGAAGGGCATCGACGGGCATGGTCGTCCCATTCGTACCGGCCTGGAGCCATCCGACAAAGGCACGGAAATTTGCCCCAGCATGATTGGCGCAACCAACTGGTTTTCCCCTTCCTATAATCCGGCCACCCATCTTTTCTACTTCCTCGCGCTCGAAGAGTGCGGCATCTTTTATCGCAAACCGGAAAAATTCACCGAAGGCCACGCGTACTATGCGACCGGTGTCAAACGCGTGCCCGGCGGCAAACGTGAAAAAATTCTGCTCGCCTACAACCTTGATACCGGTGAATTCGAATGGCGGTATCCCCAAGTAGGCGACGGAGGTTCTGCGGGAGGTACCATGACGACCGCGGGCGGCCTGGTTTTTTTCGGAGACGACTCCGATTCGTTCGAAGCCGTGGAAGCAAAAACCGGCAAGCCGCTCTGGCACTTCACGACTGGCCAGAGGTTTCATGCTTCTCCGATGAGCTACGCGGTCCTCGGGAAGCAATACGTTGCGATTGCGTCGGGAAACGATATTTTCAGTTTTGCGTTGCCGTGAACCACGATTTCGGAACCAAATCATAAAATCATAAGGAGGAAAAGCAAAATGTTTTCCAATCTCTTTACTCGCAGGGTTTTCGGAAGCCGAATTGCCGCCTTGCTTCCTGGCATCGGTCTAGCCGCGGCGCCGCTACCGTTGCCTGCCGAGGCCCAGGCACCCAGCGGGGTTAAGAAGCTTGATATTGATGGCAAGCCCGCGGGCACAGGCTTCATAACTCCGCTCATCGTCCACAACGGCGTCATTTATATCGCTGGAATCGGCGCGCATTCCCACAACAAAGCCGAATTCCCGAAGGACATCACCAACCATACGAAAAGCGTTATGGAAGGCGTCAAGACAGCCGTTGAAACCGGCGGAGGCACGATGGACTCGATTCTCCAACTCACCGTGTACCTTGGGAGCATAAACGATTACGACGGCATGAACGCCGTATTCAAGACATACTTCCCTAATGGCGGCCCGGCGCGCACCACCGTCGCGGTTGCGAGTCTCCCTGGCGACTCACTGGTCGAAATCAACTGCACTGCCGCCGTCGTTCGTAAATAGCGATTTACGGAGAGGAGAAAAATCCGATGCCACTGAATCTGAAGTCCACTCGCCGCACCTTTATGAGCAGCCTCGGCGTCATGACCGGAGCCGTAGCCGGTGCCATGTCGAGCGCTAGAGGTCTTTTTGCAAGCGCAGCAGTACCAGCCTCTGGCGCCGTCGCGGCGAAAATTTCCGGCTTCGGCGCCTCAGGCAACGTCTACGAGGAACTCGGCGTGACCACCGTGATCAACGGCCAGGGAACCATGACGGTTCTGGGCGGCTCTCTGGCGCGCCCCGAGGTCGAAGCTGTCATGGCTCTTGCCGGTCAGCACTTCTGCAGCATTCCCGACCTGGAAGTCGCCGCAGGAAAACACATTGCCGAAATGCTCAAACTTCCGGAGGGTTACACCGCGTTAGTCACTTCCGGTGCCGCGGCGGCCATGCAGTCCGGCCTCGCCGGTATTCTCACTGGAGACAATCCCAAATTTATCGAGCAGCTTCCCGATCTCACCGGGATGAAATCCGAAGTCATCATCCAGAAATCCCATCGCAACCCGTTCGATCATCAGCTCCGCGCCACCGGCGTTACGCTCGTCGTCGTCGAAACCACGGACGAACTTCGCAAAGCCGTCAATCCGAAAACTGCGATGCTGCATTTCTCGAACTTCGCCAATGCGTCGGGCCAAATCAAAGTCGATGAATGGGCGAAGCTCGGCAAGGAATTGAACATCCCGACGTTCATCGACGCCGCCGCCGACACACCTCCGGTCTCGCATCTCTGGGACTACGCCAACATGGGCTACGACCTCTCCGCCTTCAGCGGTGGAAAAGCCATTCGCGGCCCGCAGTGCGCCGGGCTCTTGATCGGCCGCAAAGATCTCGTCGCCAACGCGCTGCTAAACAACAGCCCTCACGAAGATACGCTGGGCCGCTGTGCCAAGGTCGGCAAAGAAGAAATCATCGGCATGGTGAAAGCCCTCGAGCTATATTTGAACGAAGATCACGATGCGCTCAACAAGGAATGGCAGCGGCGTCTCGAATCCATATCGGCCCAACTCACGCACATCCCGGGCGTCACCACAACTTATTCGGTGCCGGACGTAGCCAATCACGTTCCGCATATGAGTATCAAATGGGATCCGAGCCACATTTCTCTCGATCCTCGAGACGCGTCCAAGACGCTCCGCGCCGGCAAGCCTTCGATTGTCCTGGAGAGTAGCCCCAACGGCCTCGGTATGAATTCTTTTATGCTGAAACCCGGCGAAGAAAAAATTATCGCCGAACATCTAGTTCAACTCTTCCGCGCCCATTCGGCCTAAGCATTTGTCCCATGCAGGGGCGCAGCATTGCTGCGCCCCACTCGGCAAGTCCGACCCCAAATCCGATCCAATGACCGTTCACTTACCGCAAAATCCAACTCGCATCCGCTGGCTCCTCATTGGATGGCTCTTCGTTTTAAGCGCTGTCGCTTTCCTTGATCGCGTCAACCTGTCTATCGCCGGAACCCGCCTCGCTGCCGACTATCATCTCAGCGATGTCCAGTTCGGTCTGCTCTCCACTGTTTTCCTCCTCGGATATGCGCTCTTCCAAACTCCGGCAGGCTGGTTAGCCGACCGCCTGGGGCCGCGTCGCGTCCTGGCAGGCGGAGTCATGTGGTGGGGCGTTTTCACCGCGTTCACCGCCGCCGTGCCCACAGGCCTGCGAAATCCGCTTCTGCTTCTTTTGCTCGCTCGCTTTCTTCTCGGCCTCGGTGAAGCGGTGATGTATCCTTGCTCGAATCAATTCGTCGCCCGCTGGATCCCCACGCAAGAACGCGGCCTTGCCAATGGACTGATTTTCGCCGGTGTCGGAGTAGGCTCCGCCGCTTCCCCCTCGTTGATCACCTACATCATGATTCATCACGGATGGCGCACGTCCTTTTGGGTTTGCGCACTTCTCGGTCTGGTCGCCGGACTGATCTGGTTCCTCGCCTCGCGTGACTCGCCCGAACAGCATCCCCTGGTGTCCGCGTCAGAATTGACAGCGATCCACAGCGGTCTCGTAATCGCAAAACAAGTTCCCGGCAACACGACACGGCCTTCAGCACAGAAACGCATCTCCACGCAGGTACCGTGGAGCCATATTCTGAAACACCGTGAGGTCTGGTTAATCACTCTCAGCTATTTCGGTTATGGTTACGTCGCTTGGATTTTCTTCGCGTGGTTCTTTATCTATCTCGCGCGCGTCCGCGGCATGAACCTGAAGTCCAGCGCCTTCTACGCCACACTTCCCTTTCTAGCTATGGCCGTAGGCTGCGCGGCAGGCGGCGTGGTCGCCGACTTCCTGACCAAGCGCGTAGGCCGCAGAGCGGGCAGGTGTGGCGTCGCGGCTGTCGGCCTCGGCCTAACTGGCCTCTTTCTCGCCTCCGGATCCATCGTTGATAATGCGCCCTTGGCAAGTGTTATCCTCGCTGGCGGAGCTGGAGCCTTATATCTCTCTCAGAGTTCCTTTTGGGCCATCAGCGCCGACATCGGTGGCCCCTTCTCTGGCTCCGTGTCTGGCTTCATGAATATGGGTGCGCAGGTTGGCGGCGCCGTCACTGCATCTCTGACTCCGTTCATCGCCGCACACTTCGGCTGGACGACTTCGTTTCTGGTCGCCGCCGCTCTGGCCTTCCTCGGTTCGGCTGCTTGGTTCTTCGTCGATCCCGATCGTCCCCTCGTTCCTGAAACTGCAGACGGACTTGTGGGATAGAATGCAGATTCCAATTTCATGCTAGCTCACTTCCATTTCGTGCAAGGAGACGTTTATGTTTCAGCGAAAAGTCCTATGCGCAGTCCTCATGATCTGCCCCGTATGGCTATCGGCACCGCGTTGCGTTCGCGCGCAGCAAACCTACGCCGTCATCACGCAGAACAGCGTCTCGATGAAAACGCGTGACGGCGTTACACTCCGTTCCGACATTTACCGTCCGAGGGCTGACGGAACATTTCCGGTCATCCTCATGCGCACGCCCTACGACAAAAGCGTGGGCTGGGCGGCGGCGCCAGCGTATCAAATTGCCACGCACGGCTACGTCGTGATCGTCCAAGATGTTCGTGGGCGCTACGAATCGGAAGGCGAGTGGTATCCGTTTCGGCACGAATCGGCGGACGGCTACGATGCCGTCGAATGGGCTGCTGCGCTGCCATTCTCGAATGGCAAGGTGGGCATGACGGGAGGATCCTACGTCGGCGCGACACAGCTGCTCGCCGCTATTGCTCATCCTCCGCATCTTGCAGGAATCTGCCCAGTGGACACGGCCAGCAATTATCACGATGGCTGGACGTATCAGGGCGGAGCGCTGGAGCAATGGTTCGACCAAAATTGGACGACGCAACTTGCGACGAACACGCTGTGGCGATTGATTGAGAAGGACACCAACGCTCTGCTGGGCGCGCCCACGCTGCCGCTCACTCACTACCCGGCGTTCAATTATGCGGCACTTCCAGCGGGCGCCGACTCGACGGCCCAACTTGCGCCGTACTACCTCGATTGGCTGGCGCATCCCTCCTATGATGCGTATTGGAAGCAGTGGTCGATCGAGGAGCATTTCTCGGACATTCGGGTTCCGGCTCTGCACATCGGCGCCTGGTACGATATTTTTTTGACTGGTACGTTGCGCAATTACATGGGAATCAAGGCGCGCGGCGGTTCGGACGCGGCACGCAACGGCCAGCGGCTGCTGGTGCAGATCGGTGGGCACGCCGGGTTTGGGCGACATATCGGCGATTTGGAATTCGGCGAAGAAGCGATTAAATTTTCTTCCACGGAGGTCGTGCTTGCCTGGTACGACTATCTTTTCAAGGGCGCGCAGAACGAGTTTGCGGATGCGGGCAAGCCGGTGCATGTTTTTGTGATGGGCGAGAATACGTACCACCAGGAATCAGATTGGCCTCCCCCGCAAGCCAAAGCCACTCGTTACTTTCTGCATTCCGGCGGCTCGGCCAATTCCCTGCATGGCGATGGTGGACTCTCCCTGGCGCCACCGAAAAAAGAAGCCCCGGATAAATTTACGTACGATCCAGCTAACCCCGTGCACAGCATCGGCGGTTCGCTCTGCTGCGACATGGAGCACTACGAACCGGGTCCTCGCGATCAGCGTGCGGCGGAAAATCGCGACGACGTTCTTGTCTATTCCAGCAAGCCGCTGACCGAGGATTTGGAGGTCACTGGACCGGTCACGCTGGAGCTGTGGGCAAAATCTTCTGCGGTGGACACCGACTTCACGGCGAAGCTTGTGGACGTCTCGCCCGCTGGCTTTGCCACAAATCTCACCGACGGAATTCTCCGGATGCGTTATCGCGATTCACAGGAGAAGCCCGAGCTGATGAATCCCGATCAGGTTTACAAAATCTCAGTGGACCTCTGGGCTACGGGCAACGTCTTTAAGAAGGGCCACATACTTCGCCTAGAGGTTTCGAGTAGCAATTTTCCACGCTTTGACCGCAACCTGAACACCGGCGCGGATCAAGCGACGAGCCACGAGTTTGTCTCGGCGGCCAACACGATCTTGCACGACGCCGAACATCCGTCGGCGATCTTGATTCCTGTGATTCCAGCCGGAGCCGCCGCACAATAATGAATGCGCTCGGAAATCGGCGAGGCGTGCTGAGGCCCAAGGGCCAGGGTTTGGAAGAGCGGAACAAGCCCGGACTAAACCTGCTGAGGTAGGTTGGAACGCAATGTGAGCGAGCCGTCATCGTTTAGCTTCTGGTGACAAGCCCAGCGCACGGAATAGCGCACTCCCTTTACCTCTATCTCAGCTCTAAGTTTTAGTCCTTTCCAATCGGTGGTGTTGGGAAGCACGAACTGGGCCTGTCGAATCTTGCCCGGCAACGGGTAGCCGGCGTCCAAACAACCGGTCTGGAGCACCTTTCCGTCCTGACTCTCCACGGTCACCCTCAATATTCCTGGCACACCCGCGATGCCGTCATTTGCGAAGCCCACGATTAACCCCAGGCAACCATCGCCGTTATAACTCCAGATGAAAGACGGCCGCACGCGATAGCCGATTCGGCGACTGATCCGGTCGAACGCCGCCGGATAAGCCTGGTAGTAGCTCATCAGATTTTTTGCGCTGATCTGGTGAAAGTTCCAGAGCGACCAGTAATTCGCACCGATATCCATCACATGAGCGATCATGTTCTCGGCCGGGGATATCCCTTCATAGGCGCCGCGTGGATCGGGAGGTTTGCCCGGAAGTCCCTGCTCGAGTAAGGCCGCGGTCCAGGGCGGACGATTGCTGAGCGCTTCAATCTGCTCGTTCTCGATGAAAATGGTGTCGCTCCGAATCCAATTGTTACTGCGGACGGTACGGTCTAGTAGTTCTGAATTACCAACTCGGCTGAAATCCGGTTGCGTATTGGTCAGTAGAGGAGTCTTCGAAAAGTGCTCGAGTTGGACTTCGAGCATGCTCGTCCAAGTGCGCTCGGCTGTCTGATCGTTGGGGAAAGGATTGTTGCCAAACGGCCAGGTGTGCCCTTCGCCCCAAAAGCCGTACATGAAGGTATCCATAAACTCGATGAGCGGATGGCCATTGAATTCCGCTGCCAATAAACCAACAAGTTCTTTGAACGCTTGCTGAAAAAAAGGGTCGTCATACCGCGGCTGATAACGCGAGTGCGGGTTCTGTAGATATCTTTTCGCCGACGCGCTGTTTTCCTGATCGGCAAGCACCAGATCCACCTTCGGCACTTTGTCGAGGACGAAGTCCGGGAGGGCCGCTTCGTGTGTATAGTCTGGAGCGCACATCTGAACTCGAAATCCGATCCGCTTGTTATTTTTCTTCGCCAATGCAAGGACGAGCTTCAGATAGTCCGGGAGATCCAGGCGCCCTGGCCGCGGCTGTATTTCTCTCCATGTCGGACGCACATAAAGCAGCTGGCCCAATGGAAATCCAACCAAGTCTTCGATCGCCTGAGGAATATTGTCGGACTTGATCTCCCCCGTGCCGCTGTCTGCCGTGATATAGGTGATCAATCCCATGCCGTAGTTCGGCACGACGTTTTCTGAAGGGGTAGTGGTCATCACCACGTCGTCGGTGGGAATGACGGCATCCGGTGGGTATTGAGGAAACGGACCCTGATTGAGGCGATCGACCACGAGCGGACCAGAGCCGAAGTCGTAGTTTCCCCAGTTGTGCGCGGGAACGTGCGCCTGCACTCCACCCATAGCCAGTTCTGCGGCTACGCCAACGACAGCAGTACTTTTTATAAAATCTCTGCGCCGCATCGGAATCGTCTCCTCCTACCCTTCAGAACATATCATTCCCGACCTAGTAGGCCACATTCGAGAAATCTCCCGGGAGGCAGTCTGACCTTTCGGACAGTGCCGGTTGCGGCAGGAGTTGTAGGAGATGGCGCGATACCCGCAGCGGGTGCACTCATCGAGATGACCGCCGAGTGCGGCGGTACGACAACGGGAAATGGCCCGCAGCAATTTGACATGCTTCCAACGGGGCCAGTGCCGATTTCGTTCGAGGAAAGCAGTTCCCGCGGCGCGGATGAGATCGGCCACCTCCAGGGGCGGCCGGCTCATCGACTCTTTCAACTTCAGCGAATCCAAAGGACTCGCGGTCGCGTGAAGATGGCGCTGCGAAAGATGCAGGTAAATGGTGGTCTCTTTCAGATCGCGATGACCTGACAGGATCTGAATGGTGCGCAGATCCGCGCCCGCTTCCAGGAGATGTGTGGCGAAACCGTAGTGCAGCGTATGTGGGTAGATGACTTTCTGGAGGGCAGCTCGCTGGGCGGCTCTTTTGCAGGCATGGTAGATCGCCTTGGGAGTGATGGGGAAGAAGACTTCCTTTGTTTCTTTGTTTCATTGAACTTTGCCGATAAAAACTCCAAACGCGGGGATGATGAAGTGAGCGAGTTGTGTTGACTCGGGTCCAATCTCCGGCGCGGCAAGCAGGGATTTGGCAGAAGGCCCCTTGATTCCATGGGCGGCGAGATCGAACTTTACGGTCCTTGCTTCCGCGCTCATGTTGAGCACGATGAGGACCGCTCCGCCGCTGCCTGGCTTCTTGCGCAAAAAGGATAGGACGTCCGGATCTTCCTGATTCAGCTGCAGATAGCGTCCATCGCGCAATGCGGGTTTGCTTCCCCGCAAAGCGAGCAGCCGTTTGTAGAAAGAAAGGATAGAGTTGGGGTCTTGCGATTCGGCCGCAACAGTATATGATCCAGCGCTGGGCGGCACGGGCAGCCATGGGTGCTGCGAAGTCGTGAATCCAGCGTTTACTGAGGAATCCCACTGCATCGGGGTTCGTTCCCCGTCGCGACCTTTCTCTTCAGGCCAGCCGATTTTTCCAATGGGATCCCGAACGTCTTCTTTGCGAGCGGGTTCTGTTGTCCTCATGCCCAGCTCTTCGCCGTAGTACATCAGCGGCGTGGCGCGAGTGGCGAGAAGGAGCGCAGCCATGAGTTTGGCGATTTGATCGTTGTGCACGCCGTCGCCATACCGATCCCACTGCCGCGGCTGATCGTGATTGCTGAAAAAATAGTGAGGCTGCCCACTGGCGGCATTCTGGTCAATTTCGTTCAGCAAGCGGCGGAAGTCCGGCGCAGACAACTTGTTTACGTCAGCAATCTGGAAATCCATCGGTAACTGAACTTCGTCATTCTTTGCGCCATACATCTTGGTGAGTTCGGCAATATTGGGTTCGTCGGCTTCGCTGATCATCACTGGATTTCCCGGATACTCGTCCACTACCCTTCTCATTTCGCGCAGAACTTCGTGGACTTCCGGCAAGTTGTCCGTGTATTTGTGCACGATATTCGGATCACCATAGGCGTTCTTGCCGGGGAGAATCGGATCGTCATGCAAATTGGGATCTTCAAATAAACGTGAGACGGCGTCGATTCGAAAGCCGGCCACGCCGCGTTTGAGCCAAAAGCGCATGGCATCGTACATTGCTTTGCGTACTTCAGGGTTCCGCCAGTTCAGATCGGGCTGCTCCGCATAAAAATGATGGTAATAATACTGGTTGGTGGTGGGATCGAACTTCCAGGCCGAATGGCCAAACCACGATTGCCAGTTGCTGGGAGGCTGGCCCATCGCCTTTCCGTCACGCCAGATGTACCAGTCGCGCTTCGGATTAGTTCGCGAAGATCGCGACTCCTTAAACCACTGGTGCTGGTCCGAAGTGTGATTGGGAACAAAATCCATGATTACGCGTATGTTCCGCTTCTTTGCTTCACTAACCAGGTGATCGAAATCGGCGAGAGAACCGTAGAGCGGGTCGATAGCGGTGTAATCGGAAATGTCGTATCCGAAATCGATCAGCGGCGACGGATACATTGGGCTGATCCAAATCGCATTTATACCGAGGTTCTCAAGGTAGTCCAGCCGCGAAGTAATTCCGTTGATGTCACCGACGCCATCGCCGTTCGAATCCTGAAAGCTGCGCGGATAAATCTCGTAAATGACCGCATGCTTCCACCAGGGATCCTCCACCTTCGCTTGAGCATGATCCCCTTTGGGGGTTTTATCGGAAGTGTTCTGCGCCCGGCCGGGACCTGCAGCCAGGCAAATGCACAGCGTTGTCATGGTGAAGAAAAGCCTCGCGGGTTTAAACACGGTTGCTCTCCCTTTTTTTGCCAAAACTCAAATACTTTTCTCAATGCTTTGCGTATTCAAGTTCCGCAATTGTTCCAACAATTTGATCTCGCGTTTTGCAAGCTGGCTCTTCATTCGCCAGCTGCCGAATGGAAAGCGTTCATTCAAGGTGCGCATTTAGGAGGATCCCCGTTCAAGGACCGCATCAGGGCTTTGGCTTCAATCATGTCGGGATTGAATTGAAGCACGCGGAGGGTGTAAGCCCGCGCTTGATCGAATTGTGCGCTGGAGCAGAACACGCGGGCCAAGTTCATCCCGATGGCGCTTTTCCCCGGAACCCGCTCGAACGCCTGCTTCCAAAGAGAAACAGCGCGCCCGACATGCCCTTGCTGCGCTTCGATGACGCCAAGATCCGTCGCCGCCTCGGTGGCAGTCGGATCGAGTTCGAGAGCGTGCTCATAGTCTATTCGCGCTTTTGCGAGTTTGCCGCGCTTTTGCTCGATAAATCCGAGGGCAGCCAACAATGCAGGATCGTCCGGCTTTTCCACAATGGCTTTCCGCAGCTGGGACTCCGCTTCCGGCACCGCGGAGGACATTCCACCGTCCGCAAGCGAAGCCCATGCCAACGCCAGATCGCGAGTATCGTCCGTTTCGGAAACCGGCGGAAATCGCACGAGTCGCGGCTGCGCTGGTGGGTTCGGGTTTGGTACAGGCATCGGAGGCAGACGCAGGATGCGATGATCCGTTGCTTGCGTGTGATCGACATCCTCGCTAGTGACGGCGGGCATGTGACATAGCCTGCAATCGGGCTTGTTCGCATAATGCTTGGTCCCGAACGAAGAACCATGGCATGCAAGGCATTTGCTCCGGTAGTAGGAAATTGTCTCTTCCGCAGTGGGAGACGAGTGGGGATCATGGCAGCTCACGCAGGACATGGCATCTCCCGACTTCCGTTTGCACAGGCTTTGCGTCAAGGCCTCCGACTGGCTGAGCGCGCGCAAGCTTCGCGAACCGTCATCAGCGAACACAAAATAGTGCGTGTAATCAGAGAGACTGTCGCCGGGCTGAAACTCGTAGAGATGTTTTCCAGGCTGCTCGATAGCCACATTTCCTTCCAGGTGGCACTGCATGCAAATGTCGTCGCGGCGAGCCGCAAGAAGCTTCACAGGATTGACGATTTGACCCCTGGAAGACGCGTGCTCCGAGCCCGGACCATGGCACCGTTCGCAGGTGATGCCCGCGTGGGTGAAAAGCGGGAAGGAATACTTGTTTTCTGTGCCCGGCATGGGGGCTGTCATGTTGCTGGTGTGGCAAGACAGGCAAGCCGGCAGGGCAGGCAGAGTCATCGGGATTTCCCGCGCGGATTGGTACGCAGGAGCCATATCCCAGACGCGCTTCTGCGCGTACCAATTAATCGGCGATTCGAACACAAATCCATCGACGGAGAAGAGGTAGGTGCGTCCCCTCCGGCCCGAGCCGATGAAGTACAGTAATTTCCGCTCACCATGCACCAGCGAATCACCCGGGCGCTCGAAACTGAGCCTCGCCTCTCCTTCGTCGGCGTACACACGAAAGTTCACATTCGATGCGCTGTGATGAAAACTGCCGACTATCAGATCGGCATTTGCGGGGCCGCTTGCCTGCGCCATCGCGGTTTTCATGTAACTCTTATAAATCTTGGTATGGCAGGGGGCGCATGACTCGTTCCCGGCATATCCGTTCGGACCGGAAGCCACGTGGTTGACACTGGCCGTCGTGGATTGCTGTGCGAATGCAGACCAAGCAGTTGTAAGCAGGAGTAGGAACAACATCTGTTCCACCAACTGACATTTGGCTCTTCGACTCTCTTGCATGAAAGACTCCGCCCAACTCACTTCGCCCCTTAGTGGCGCAGACTTGCTGATCTACGCCTAGCCATTGCGGGTAGGGCGAAGCGAAAAGCCACTACGATTCTGCATAAAACAAAGCGCGAGGTCCGCCTCAAGGCTTCGCATCCGGGCCCTGTTCCAGCCGCGCGGCAATCTTGAGCTCGCGCTCCGCGTCTTCGTCCCTTCCCAAATGACGGTATGCTTGTCCCAAGAGGTGATGCGGAATGGGGTTATTCGGGTCCATGGCCAGTGCGCGCTGCAGCGCGCGGATGGCAAGCAGGGTCTCCCCTTTCTTCTCCAGCACCTTCCCCATCAAAATGTACGGCCCCGTCGAGGTAGCATCGAGCCAGATCGATCTCTGCAGCAGTTTTTCCGCCTCTTCATAGTTCTGTAGACGGCTGTAAGCGTCCGCCAGCTTGTAGTACACTGCGGCCTCTCCCGGATTCACCTCTAGCTCTTTTTGCAATTCCCCGACCGCCTCTGGAATGCGGGACTTGTAGAGATACAGCTCCCCGAGCAAAAGGTGCGCTCGCGGAAGCTTGGGATCCAGTTCCACCGCCTTCTTTCCGTACTCCTCCGCCACCGGCGCAAAATCCTGCCGCAACAGCATACGTGCAGTGAACAAATACGCCGCTGCCGAGTCTTCGCGCACGCCGAACATGCGGGCGAAGGCCTTGCGCGCGCTGGGATAATCCTTCGTCTGCATGTAACAAAGACCAAGTATGTACGCGGCATCGACGTTCGCGCTCGGATACCACGTCTGGACCTTCTCGAGGGGCACAATCGCTTCCGCAGGTCTTCCCGCGAGGTAATAAGACAATCCCAGCAGCTGCACCGCCTCGTTATCGCCAGGATCTTCTTCCAACGCTTTTTTGAAGTTTACAGTGGCCTTCAGATAGTCGCTCTTCTTGTAATAGACCAATCCGAGTTCATGCGAAATCCCTTTCAAATCCGGATGCTTCGCGCCAAGCGCTTCAAGCTGCGCGATCGCCTCGTCGAATTTGCCCAGTTCTGAAAGCCGCCGCACTTCGGCAAACTCTGTACCTTGCGAACCGTCCAGCTCTTGCCTGGCTGCTTTGCCAGGCTGCGCGGGCCATCTGTAGGAAATCACTCGCGCCGACACCATGCCGGAGACAGCCAGTAAACCGGCCAATAGCCCAGCCGCTAAAGTGACAGCCATACCGTGAACGTGGGTCATCGCAGATCTCTACGCCTCCGTCCCGACCTTCAAACCCCCGATGCTGTTGAAACTTGAGCACATGAAGGCTCTCCTCTAGTGTTGGACGTTCTTCGGATTGCTGCTTATTTGTTCGAGATTCTCGCGCGCTAACTTGTGATTGGGATCGATCTGCAGGGCGCGCTGAAAATGCATCTTGGCCTCGGAAAGGCTGCCCGTTTCAGCCAGTGCGCCGCCCAAATTGGCCTCCGCATTGGCGTCGTCCGGATGCAACCGGATGGCCGCGCGATAGTGCTCAATTGCTTCGAGGAATTTATCTTGGGAGACAAGAGCATTCGCCAGGTTGTAGTGCGCGTCAAAATTGTCTGGCTCGGCCCGAAGCGCGGCATACAGGTATGGCAGGGCTTCGTCGATTCGCCCTGCGGCCAGGAGTGACGCGCCGAGGGCGTTATTGGCGGTGCCATTTTGCGGGCGAAGACGCACAGCGAATTCGAAGTTCAGTATCGCCTCGTCTTGCGCGCCACGACCTTGGAGCATAGCTGCCAAGTTGTAGCGTGCTTCGAAGTCAGCGGGATTTTTTTCTATGTTGTGCCGGGCCATCGCTTCCTGCAGCACCATGCGCGGATCTAGTGTCGAGCCCGGGGGAGCATGCGGTAGAACTTGGAGCCAAAGGTGAGCCATCTCATCTCTAGAGCGATTTCCGCCGACCACCTGTCGGGGAGGATCGTTTGGGTTCGCAGGATTTCCGCTCGAGTTGTCATAGATATAACGCATGGAGATCGCGGTCCCCCGCGGCAAAGTTACGCGATCTGCGTAGTAGTAGATAGCTTGCCAGTTCAAGTTCCATTCCGGGATGTGAATTAGTGTTTTTGACGAGCCATCGGGCAGAATAGCGAGGGCTTGTAGATCCTTGCCGAGATAATGGGCGTGGGGATAGATCGCGAGCAGATCAACATCAACCGGCAGCGTAAATTCGTCGGTGACCAGGAAACGCTTATCGCCAGGAGGAATGTTCAGCTGCTTGTCGTTTTCCAATTGGAGCAGCAAGGGAAACTGGGTCGCTGGTTTTTCAGTGAAGTACAGGCCAAGACTCGGCCGGATTTGTTCCAGCTTGCCGGAAGGCTGCAAGTGTATGTTCAAAACCAGGTCAGTGTCTTTGTCTAGGCGCAAAGACATGCCTTCTGGCGCCGGCCTTGGGACGGTGCCCGGTTTCCAGAAGAGAAAATGGCTGTCGGGATCAAAGGTTTCTGATTCGATTTTAAGTTCCATGCCGGGGAAACCAGCGCGCGGCTCCGCCTCCATGCGACGCGCGGCTTGATTGCGATCCACCAGAACGTTCGCATGGTGTACAACCCGTTTGTCTCCGGGCCGGATCTCGATGGCTTTTAGCCAACGCGTGCGATCAACAGGCGTTCGGAAGATGAAATTCCAATACATGTCGGAGCCGCTCGCGGGAAGAGTGTACGGTCTTTCCGCTTCGACGATTTCATCCGGGCGCCCGAGTTGCCAGCCCGCAACAAATTGTGGGGCCGCGGGTAAATTAGCGGAATCGCCCTCGACCGCCCCCTCTTCCACCCACTTTTGAATGAGGGCGATCTGCTCCTCGGACAGGCGGAGTTCGTCGGCAAATCTCAACTCTTGAGGCTCGGGCAGCCATGGCGGCATGAAGCGCTTCGAAGTTACCGTTACGATCTGACGGGCGCGAGCCTTAACGTCTGTATAGGTAAGCAGCGGAAATGGGCCAGCTTCGCCGGGACGGTGGCAAGGAGCACAGTAACGAAAAACAATGGGCGCGATGTCGCGATTGAAAGTGGCTTGTTGTATGGGAGGCGTGACGGCCTGCCTTGCGGCGGTACCCCGGTGTGACGCGTAAGCCGCCGCAGCAGCGGAACCAAGTCCCAGCAGGCACGCGACGACGGTTCGGCCTGAAGACGTCATTCGTCGTCCGTGATGAAGCATCCCACCCCGGTTGTATTTGGTGGCGGTGTTTTCCCGCTGAGAGCGGCCTGGACGGCATCTTCGAGTTCGTGCGTGGTGGCGGTGGGGCGGGCGCGTCCGAAATCCCGGTACAAATCATCGATTCGGCCGTGGTAAAGCAAGCGGTGCTTGCCGTCAAAAACCGCTGCTTCCGGGGTCACCTGGACTTGAGCCAGAGTAACGAGCGCGTGCTGTGGATCGCGCAGTGCAGGGAGTTTGTAGCTGTACTCGCGTTCATGTTGGCGAATTTGTTCTGCAGTCGTCTTCCGGCTGGGGTAGACGAGCCAAAGGTTCACTTTGGCGCTATACTCCGAGCCGATTCGCTGAATCATCGGCGCATAACGGTTGGAGATTGGGCAGTCAGTGCGCACGAAGATAAGCACAACAGGCTTTCCTGCAGCTTCCAAGAAAGGGTCTACTGGAGTTCCATCGAGACGCAGCGCCGTCTTTTGGGCGGCAAGCAAGGAGGGCATTGCTAGAACGAGAACCGCCGCCGCTGAAAGGAAAATGAAGATAGACGATACTTGTTCTAAAATGAGGCGACGACGGCGCATCTGAGTTGTATCCTGCGAAACTAACCCCATAAATGTTACTTCGAGGCGGAACACTCTGTCTAATGCCCCGCCATTTTATTCGCGCGTTCCTCTCAAGCCACCAAGAAAAAAACGGGGAGCCCGCGAGGGCTCCCTGTCGGTTTGGGGTGTGTTTTCTTTCCTTTGTTAGAAAATGAATCTAACGCCAAACTGCAGTTGACGCATGCCAGTCGGAGAACCCGGTGAGTTATCGCCCTGGATGTCCGTGATTTGACCCGCGGTGCCGCCGCAGTCGACGCAAGTGTTGCCCTGGTTGCCGTTGAATGCCAGGACGGGGTGGTTGAAGACATTGTAAGCATCGAAGCGGAACTGCGCCTTGTAGCGCTCCGTGATGTTAAACGTCTTCGATAACGACATGTCGTCGTAGAAGACGTGCGGCCCGCGATAAGAAAAGAGCCCGAGATTGCCGATCTGGCCGCAAGCTGGAAGAGAGAAGGGCCCAGACGTCGGTCGGGCAAAGGTACAGGAGTCAACGCCCGCGTTCGCTGCGCTAACCTGACTCCCATAGGAAAGCGGAGCTACGGGAACGAACCAGTACAACACTCCATCCACCCTCTGCGTGCCGGTCTTCAGTTTCTCACCATTAATCACATTTGGCAGGCAAGGTCCCGCATCCGCGATGACACCGCATTCCCCGATGCTAGGCGTCCATGGCAGACCGCCGCCCCAGGTCAACGTGTTGCTGACTTGCCAGCCGCCAACCGCAAGATCCATTGCCCGGCCGGCGTCGCTCAGGAATTGTTTGCCTTTGCCAAAGGGAAGTTGATAGATCGTGTTGGCCACGAATTCGTGGTTTCTGTTTTGGTCGTTAGGACCGTAGGCGTACCTCTTGTCTACGTCGTAATAGCCCGAATTATACGCGTAGGCTCGCGAGAAGGTGTAATGCGCGAGAAACTGCAGTCCGTAGCTCGTCCGTTTTTCAGCCTTTATTTGAAGTGCATTGTAATTATTGTTGGCGTCGTTGCCAAAATAATTGCCGATGCCCCCTGAGCAACAAGGCGTGTAGCCGGTACCCGTGTAAGGGAAGGAGTAAACACCGTTCAAGAAAAACTCGCGGCGCTCGTTTGACGGTATGCTTGGCATGAAGGACACTGAGCAAGTCACTGGCATCCCCGAACAGCTTACAGGAGCGGTGCCGGTGCCGATAGCCACGTCGTTCAAGTTATACGAAGGACCATCTCCGTCAAACATGTGAGTTCCTTTGTTGCCGATGTATGTCACGGTGATGTTAAGAGTAGAGGTCACTTGGCGCTGAACCGTGGCGTTCCATTGATCAATCGTGGGAAGCCGCTGAACCCTCGGACGGATATACGTGGAAGCTGTCCCGTCAGGCCCGAGCAGCGGCAAATAACCGTTCGTGTTCAAGTCGTTGATAAGATTCGCAAATGGGTATGCTGGCGGGCCGTTAACAAGGTTGAAAACCGCGCTGCGATTATCCGTGTTCGCGGGGTTGATGATTGAGTCTGAGAGATTTTGCGATGCGAGAACTGGCAGGTTTTGCGTGACGGCGTGGCCGAAATTGGAACCGAAGACGCCAATGTCGAACCCGCGGCCGTATCCGAGGCGCAGAACGGTCTTGGAATCGAATTGATAAGCAAAGCTGACACGGGGAGCGAAGGCTTTGTACGTGTTCGCCACTCCGCCGTTGAATGAAACGCCGCCATAGCCCGCCACGAGCAGCTCGCCATTATTCAAGTCTCCAAAACCGGCGTTGCCCTTGGCGGTGACGGCCTCTGGATTGTAAATTTCCCAGCGCAGGCCGTAGGTCATGGTGAATTTCGGGCTGACGCGCCAGGTGTCTTGGCCATACAAGAATTGGCGCCACTGGTGGCCGATGGCTTGAACGTTGGGCGGGCTTACGAAACGCTGGAACGAAGTGACGTCGCCGAGCAGCATGGTGGCCAACGCCAAGCCGTTGCTTCCCGCGAGGGAAGTATCGCCAGCGTCAAAGTTCAAGATTCCTGTGCGGCTGGAATCGCTGGGGATGCGAAGGTTAGTGGCGTAGCGAATGTCCGCGCCAAATTTAATCGTGTGATTTCCTTGAGTTCGCGTCCAGTTATTTACGAACTGGATCTGACGTTCTCTTTCCGTCAACGGGCAGTTGCAACGGCCGATGTTCAATCCATCCCCAAATGCGGCCAAGCTGCCATTTCCGGTAAATTGGAACCCGGAGAGACCGCCCGTGGTTGGCGGACCCTGGATGCCAGGCCCTGAGTTCAGACCGGGGAACCCGAATCCGTCCATGGGGCTTGCAGACGCGTCGGAGTAATGTGTCACCGGATTGTACTGAAACCATCCGATGCGGAAGTCAGTAAGCCAATGCGTACCGAACGCCTTCGTGAAGCCGCTTGCGAGGCTGTAGTCGTGGTTAATGGACGAGCCATTCAAACCGCCAGGCCCAAAGCCGGCACCACCGAGGGCGCCCAAGCCGCCTAGACCCGACAAGTTGAAATAGTCAAGGCTGAAACGTCCAAAGACTTGATAGTTATGGGGAGCGTTGTAATCAATTCGAGTATCAAACGAATACTGATTGTAAGGACCGTTGCCCGTCGAAACGAAGTTGTTGTTGATTCCCGTTATAGTTGTACCAGTTCCTGCAACAGGAACCGTCGGCGTCGGAAACTCGGCAAGAAGCTTGCCCATGCCCGCCGAAATCATCGAGATGGGAATCATGTTATTCGCGAAGGCAGTGCGACCGGATCCATCCGCTGGGTTCCCCGTGGTCGGATCGTAGATTTGGCCACTATGAACGCCGTTTACAACTGGCCCGTACGCGTCGAGATACTGACTCAAATCGCAGAAGCCAGGCGTTGCGCTCGCGGCGTTCGTCGCGGGATTGCAAGTGCTTACCACTTCCGCAGTCGGAATCGTGTACAAGTTCGTTATGCCTTGTATCTGTTTTGTGCCTTGATAATCGCCAAAGAAAAAGAGCTTGTCCTTGAGTATAGGCCCGCCGACGGAACCGCCATACTGCTTCCAGGTTGCAGGAGCGAGCGGTACGCCAGGCTTGTTCGTGAAGGGGTCGCGCGCCTGCTGGTCGCTATTCCGATAATAGTAGAAGCCGCTGCCGTGGAAATCGTTTGAGCCGGACTTGATCTGCACTCCAACCGTGCCGGCGGTCGCCTTGCCTGATTCCGCGTCATAGTCCTGAAGAGCTATTTTCGTTTCCCCGATGGCGTCGAGGTTAGGATTGACGACGATGATGCCAAGGATGGCGTCTTGGTTATCTGTCCCGTCTAGTTCGAAATTGGTTCCCGAAAAGTGTTGTCCATTGACGAAGATTTGTCCGCCGCCTTGGGGGTTTTCGGTTGCGGCGTGGCTCCAGCCCACGAGCTTCTGGGTGCCAGGGGAGAGCAGCTCGAAGTTAGTGAAGTTGCGATTAAGGACGGGCAAGTCTTCGATGTACTGCTGAGTAAACTGGATGTCCACATCGGCGCGATCCGTCTGGAGTTGAGGAATGTCGCCCGTAACCTCGACGGTTTGCGTGACTGCGCCAACCTGCATGGCAGCATCAACGGTAGAGGAAGTGTCCGCGGAGACGGCAACGTTGGGGATGTCGTACGCTTTAAAACCGGTTGCTTCGATGTGAATCCTATAGGTATCCGGAATTAAGTGCGTAACCGAGTAGTTTCCGCTCTCATTCGTCGTCGTGTCGTAGGTAAAGCTCTTGGTCGTGGAAGTGACAGTAACTTTGGCTCCGACGACGGAATTCCCCTGAGGATCCGTCACCGTTCCGATGATGCTGCCAAACACAGCCTGCCCAAACGAGGTAGTTGCGCAAAGCGCGAATGCGAGGCCCAGACCTAGAGCCAACCCCAGTAAAGCTTTACTCCTCATTGCACCCCTCCTAGCAACGCTTATCCTCAATCGCACAAAGCAGAACTCACACAAAATCATTAGCTCCAAGGCAGCTGGAACAGTGCGGTCATCGAGACGTAGTGCCGGACGGTCCTCGCGTGGCCAGAGTCCTGGCACACACGCGCCGTTTCAAAATAAAAATGGAAAACCCGGCGACCTGCCAAGGCGACCGCAGTGTACAGCCCCCAAAACTCCTCGATCTTTACTTGGCCGAGCCCGAACCCTGTTCACCGTCGAGGTCGTACAAGTCCTCAAACAAAAAAACGGGCACGCAAACCAGGGTCGGCTTGCATTTGTGATTGTGATTGGCTATATCAGTTTCTTGAGTGACGTGGTAAGTTTCCGAGGGTCTGATACGGTTACGCGACATAAGCTATGCTTTCACTAAGAGATGCGTCGGCGTTACCTCGGTGTTACAATCCGCAAACGGTGGTCCCTGTGACTGAGAAAGAGCTGCAGCTAGGACAACTCGAAAAACTTCTCGCCAGCCGCTCCCTCCATGGGTCGGAGTCTCTCTGCAAATTGCTTCGATATCTGGCTCATTGTTCCCTGGAACATCCTGGTAGTTCACCCAAGGAGTACCAAATTGCGACCGAGCTCTTTGGACGCCAGCAGGACTTCGATCCTCACGTGGATTCCATGGTTCGCGTGCAGGCTGGGCGTCTGCGCACTAAGTTGTCCGAATACTATGCCACCGAGGGCGCCGAAGATCCCATCCAGGTGGAAATCCCAAAGGGCACTTATGCCCTTACGTTCCACTCGCGCCCAACGGCTGCCGCGAAAAGTACTTCTCAAACGGCTTCCAAGACTTCGGAAGCTGCGCGCAGCAAGGAAGAACCTCGCCCCAGGTGGATCGCCGTTCTCCTTCCTGCGGCAATCGTCATGACAGCCGTTCTATCGGTCTTTGCGGACCGTGAACTTACGAAGGGGTTTGCTAGTGGCTCGACAGTTGCCATGCCCGCCGAACCACCGGCAGTCTTCCGCGTCTTCTGGAGAGGGTTTCTGACCGGTCCCCAGGAGCCCTGGGTGATCTTCAGCAATGCCACCTTCGTCGGTCGTCCGGACACCGGCATGCGCTATTACAATCTTGCTCGGGACGGACGTACCAATACGTTCGATCATTACACGGGAGTCGGCGAGGTCCTGGCCGTCCACGCGCTGGACAAGGTCTTCTCTGCGCTTCGCCAGGACGTCCGTGTTAAGCGCGGCAGCCTGTTTTCTCTCGACGATGCCAAGAACAATGACCTGATCTTCATCGGCTCGCCCTCCGAAAACCTGGCGCTGCTTGAAATACCCAGCACACAGGAATTTGTGTTCAAGCAGGTCGCTTCTGGGCCGAGAGCGGGAAACATGGAGATCTTAAACGTTCACCCGCAATCGGGAGAGCCAAAACTCTTTCTCGCTACTCCGTCGGAACAGCCGCTCACCGAAGAGTATTCGGTAATCGCTTTGGTTAAGGGCCTCGATCCCGCGCACTCGGAGTTGATCCTGGCTGGCACTACCACAATCGGAACACAAGCCGCAGTCGAGTACGTCTGCCAGCAGAACTCGCTGCAGGAATTGCTCCTACGGCTGTCCGTTTCGAGTTCGGGGGAGTTGAAACCATTCGAAGCGGTCATCCGCGTGAAAGTCGTAAAGGGCGTGCCGGTCGGCTCGGAACTTGTGGCCCTGCGCAAAGGCCCCGCTTAGCAGGATGCTGAATAGGTCCCTGAATGTTATCCCAGTCTGTAGCTCAGGCCTTCAGGTCTGACGGATCTGCCTTTCGCGATACTACGAAAAACACAAATATTGACTTATTTTGTGCCGGATCCTGGTGGTGTTAACCGAGGGTCGAGATCTTCAGCCTGCTTGAATTCTTTTTTTGCTTCTTCGAGCTTGCCTTGCTGGCGTAAAGCCATGCCCAACTGAAAATGCGCCTGCGCATAGTTGGGAGAGGAATTGATTGCCGCTCGGAATTGCAAAATGGCGCCTTCGACGTCTCCAGCCTGGAGCAGCCGTCGGCCAGAGTTCGTGGAGAACAAGGCGGCTTGCTCGCTGGTTTTCTGTTTGGCGAGCTCTGCACCCACTTTGCTTTCCGCTGCCGCGCCTTCGGCGTCTCCCAGTTGTCGCAACACCCCCGCTAACGTTGTGTGGGCGCCGGCAAAGTTCGGCTGGAGTCGAATGGCTTCTCGCAGCGCGCTAGCCGCGTCTTGTAATTCTCCCTGCTGTTTCAGCACGGTTCCCAGAGTGTAGTAGGCCTCCGCGTAATCCGGCTTGGCGTGAATGGCTGCACGCAGCTCTTCCGCCGCTGGTGCAAAATCTCCTTGTTGCCAAAGCGTCACACCCAGCGTGTAATGCGCGTCTGCTTGACTGGGATCGAGTCCAGAGGCTTTGCGGAATTCAGCAATGGCTTCCGGAAGCTTGTCTTTGAGTTTGAGCGCGAGTCCGAGATTGTAGTGCAGCGTGGCGTCTTGTGGCGCGAGTTTCAGCGCTTCGAGAAACTCGGCCATAGCCGAATTGAAATCTGCAATCTGTAAATAGGCAGCTCCTAGATTGCCAATGTAGCCGCTGTCGTCCGGGCGCAGCCTGATTGCCTCTTTGAACTCAGCGATCGCGCCTTGACCGTCTCCGCTCTGCAAGAAACTTAATCCCAGGTTGTTATGAGCGTCGGGATTCTGTGGTTGAAATTTTGCTGCCAGACGAAATGCCGTGATGGCTTGTTCCATTTCACCGTTACGCTGGAGCAGCAAACCCAAAGCGTTCTGGGCATCGGGATAATCCGGTTTCAAACTAACGCAAGCTTGCAGCTCTCGAATCGCCGGGTCCGTCTGCTCCTTGTTGCGTAGAATCTGTCCGAGGTAATAGTGTCCGTCCGGGCTTGCTGGATTCAGTTCAACCGCGCTTCGCAGTTGCTCTTCGGCTTCCGTTAGAGCATTCGCCCGATAGCGGAGCACACCAAGATGAAGATGCGCTTGCGCAAATTCGGGCTGCAGGCGGAGAGCTTCGGAAAATTCCGCGGCGGCATCCTGAAGATTGGATTTCTGCACCAACACGGTTCCGAGATCGTCATGCAGTTCCGCGCGTTGCGGTTCCAATTCGATGGCTCGGCGCAGTTCGCTAATGGCGCCATCGTTGTCTCCGCAAAAATCCAGCGCTCGCCCCAGCGTTCGATGTGTTTCGGAATCATCCGGAGCCAGTCGGGTGGCTTCGCGGGCCTCGCGCACAGCAGCGAGCACCTCTCCTTTCCGAATGAGCGCATTGCCAAGATTCACGTGCGCTTGCACAAACGCAGGTTTTAATTTCACCGCAGTCCTAAAGCTTGCAATCGCCCGATCGATTTCTCCTTGCGCGAGCAGGACCCAACCCAGAGAATTCTGCCCCTCGGCACTTTGCGGCACGAGGCGCACAACTTTCTCAAACGCGGCGCGCGCAGCAGCTAAATCTCCCTGCTGGAGCGCGGTCAAACCCTGCTGGTAGGTCGCACTCGCGCGTGACGCGGCGTCGGCCTCTGGAGACTTCGCGGCTTGCCCAGCCCAAATTGCCACATTTACGCCGAAGAGAATCAGCAATGCCGCGCCGAGTTGAAAAAAAACGATCCGGCGATGGAAGAGATTTAATTTCACTCGAAAGAGTCCTCTGACGAGTCCTCGAAAATACTAACATGTTCACCGCCGCGCGCTTCCTCGCAAGCAGTTCGGTTGGGCACTCACCCGAATGAACATTGTCGCGCCCGTCCTTGCTATGATGGGTGGTTGATGACGCTCCATTTCTCGTTTCTCCGGTTTCCCTTCTTCCTGGGACTTTGCGTCTGGCTTGCCACGCAATCCGCCAGTACCCCAACCTCCACCACTGGAACATCCGACAGCGCAAACGTTAAGCCCATCGCGCATTTCACCGATGTGGCGCAGAAAGCTGGGCTGACGGCTCCGGTTATTTTTGGCGGCGAAAACACAAAAAAATACATTATTGAAACTACGGGCACCGGGGTGGCCATTTTTGATTACGACAATGATGGCTGGCAGGATATTTTTGTCGTGAACGGCACGAAGCTGGAAGGCCTACCATCTGACAAAGCCCCGACGAGTCACCTCTACCATAACAATCACGACGGAACGTTCACTGACGTCACGGAGAAGGCTGGGCTGACGCACACGGGATGGGGCCAGGGCGTGTGCGTCGGCGATTACGACAACGACGGCTTCGAAGATTTATATGTCACCTACTATGGAAAAAATGTTTTGTACCACAACAACGGCAACGGCACTTTCACCGACGTCAGCGAAAAAGCGCATGTCGCGGGCAGTGGAAATATGTGGGGCACGGGCTGCGCCTTCGTGGACTACGATCGCGACGGCAAGCTCGACTTGATGGTGGCCAACTACGTTGACTTTGATTCCGCGACTGCACTTTCGCCAGGCGAGCGCCCTTCGTGCATATGGAAAGGGGTTCCGGTGATGTGCGGCCCGCGCGGTTTGCCGTGGGCCAAGAACATTCTGTATCACAACCTCGGCAACGGCGTGTTTGAAGATGTGACAGCCAAAGCGCACATCGATCAGACCAAGGGGCACTACGGGTTCAGCATTTCCACATTTGACTATGACGACGACGGATGGCCTGACATTTTTGTGGCTTGCGATAGCACTCCCAGCATTCTCTATCACAACAATCACGATGGCACGTTCACCGATGTTGCCGTCGTTGCGGGCGCGGCGTTCAACGATGACGGGCGCGAGCAGGCCGGCATGGGCTCCACGGTTGGCGACTATGACGGCGACGGCAAGCTCGATCTTTTCAAAACAAATTTTTCCGACGATACCGCCACACTTTACCGGAACAATGGCGACGGTACGTTTGACGACAAAACTTTCCCCGCGGGCTTCGGCCTCAACACGCAATACCTCGGCTGGGGCGTCATGTTCGTTGACGTGGACAATGACGGCTGGCCCGATTTGCTGCTCGTCAATGGGCATGTTTATCCGGAAGTAGACAGCCAGGGCCTCGGGAGCAATTTTCAGGAGCCGAAGATTCTTTATCACAACAACGGGAACGGAACGTTCACAGATATCTCCGCCAATGCGGGGCCGGGGATTACGGCCGTGAGCTCTGCTCGTGGGCTGGCGGTGGGTGATTTGTGGAATGAAGGGCGGATGTCCGCGGTCATAAGCAACATGAATGCGCTACCGATGCTGCTGGTGAATGACGTTCGCAACGGCAATCATTGGATAGCTTTCCGGACGATTGGAACGTCGTTTTCTTCTGGATCGGGTGCCAGCAAATCCAACCGCGATGGGATTGGCGCGAAGATTACGGTGAAAGTCGGTACGCGGACGCTGGTCGACGAAGTCCGTAGCGGGTCCAGCTACGTCTCCAATAGCGATAGCCGTGTTCATTTCGGCCTCGGAGCCGCTACCAGGATCGAGTGGGTACAGGTGCGCTGGCCCAGCGGACTTGTCGAACGCTTTGAAAACCTGCCTGTTCACGAGATTCATACGCTGAAGGAAGGCACCGGCACGCCGGTCCATCCATCTCCTGCTTCTCCCAAGCCCTGATTCGATTTAGGGCGCACCTTGGGAGCGGTTGGTGCATGGAGGAAAGGCGGGAGCAAACTCCCGCACTCCTAAGGGATTCCTGGTTAACAATTACCGGCCACCCCTTCCCCTGTTTTTCAATACTGTTCATTTTAAAGGAACTTAAAAGAGAATCCGAGCTACTTGTGTTCACCGTGTTTACCGTTAACCCATCGTCGGCTGGCTTTACGCCGAATATTTCTTTGAAACTTCGTATCTCCTCCAGAATTATGTTCTTTAAGGAAAGGTGTTCGTATTGTTCGGGATCGCGGCCGCGTTCGCCTTCGAGGCCTTCGCAGCACTTTTTGTACTTGCGGTCAGCCCCACAATGGCAGGGGTCATTGCGGCCTGGTTTTCCAGATGGTCTTCGTTGGTGTTCCTATGAAAGGAGTATAGCCAACGGGAACCTGGCATGGAGTCCAGAAGAGCATTCTGAATTGCGCTAAGATAATATGATTCCCGCGAAGATTTGCGGAGGTGTGACGATGCTCAAGAGATGGATCGCAACCGGTGCCCTGGCACTTTGCTACACAACGGCGCTTAGTGCTTTGGCGCAACAAAAGACCTCAGACGCAGAGGGACACGCGTGGTGGCAGCATGCGGTGTTTTATGAGGTGTACCCGCGGAGCTTTGCGGACAGCAACGATGATGGTGTTGGGGATTTGAATGGAATTGCCTCGAAGCTGGACTATTTGAGAGACCTCGGGGTGGATGCGATCTGGATTACGCCGTGCTTCCCTTCTCCGCAGGTGGATTTTGGGTATGACGTTTCGGATTATGAGGCGATCGATCCGATGTACGGAACGATGAAGGATTTCGATCACCTGGTGGCGGAAGCCAAGAAGCGGAATATCCGTGTGCTGCTGGATTTTGTGGTAAATCACACATCGGATCAGCACAAATGGTTTCAGGATTCGAAGTCGTCGAAGACCGCGGAGCACCGCGACTGGTACATCTGGCGCGACGGCAGGGGGCCGGGGCAGCCTCCGAACAACTGGCTTTCGACATTTGGATTGTCAGCGTGGAAGCTGGACCTGGAGACGAATCAGTATTACTACCACTACTTTTATCCGCAGCAACCAGATTTGAACTGGCGGAATCCGGCAGTGGAGAAGGCCATGCTGGATGTGACGCGATTCTGGTATAAACGCGGCGTCGCGGGGTTCCGGCTGGACGCGGTGGACTCCCTCTTTGAAGATGAAAAACTGACGGACAATCCAGTGCTGCCGGGGACAGACAAGTTCGGGCGTCCGAACATGGACGAGAAATACAACAAGAAGCTGCCAGAAGTGCACGACGTGATGCGTAAATTGCGAAGCACGGCGAACGAATATGGGTCAGTGCTGATTGGGGAGACGTGGACGTCGGACGTGAATGAGCTCAAAGATTATTACGGCGAAAAAAATGACGAGCTGCAATTGCCCATGGACCTGATGATGACGGGGTTCACGGGGCTTTCCGCAAATCAGTACCGCAAGCACATCGGGGCATTGGATGCCTCTGGGCAGTGGCCGGTCTACGTGATCACCAACCACGACATCGTGCGTTCTTATACGCGGTATGCGGATGGGGTGCACAACGACAACATCGCGAAAATGCTGGCGGCGATGTATCTGACGCTGCGTGGCACGGTGGTGATGTATTACGGCGAAGAGATCGGCATGGAGAACAACGACCCGAAGAGCAAGGAAGAGGTGCAAGACCCGATCGGCAAGCTGGGCTGGCCGGAGGAAAAAGGGCGGGATGGCGAACGCACGCCGATGCAATGGAACGATAGCGCGAATGCTGGGTTCAGCAAGGCGAAACCGTGGCTGCCGGTGCCACCCAGTTACAAGACGCACAATGTGGCTTCCGAGCGAAAGGACGTCAATTCCGTTCTAAGTTTTTACCGGCAGCTCTTGACGATGCGGCACAAAGAACCAGCGCTACTCGAGGGAAGCTACATTCCGTTGAATGGCGATGATCCCAACGTGTTTGCCTACATTCGGCGCTACCAGGACGAGGCGATTCTGGTGGTGCTGAATATGTCGGCGAAGGATCAGAAAGTGCAATTCGATCTCTCGTCGCTGGGGTTCAGTATGCCGAAGCTGAGTGTGTTACTGACGGACGTGTACAAGCCGATGACCGGGATAGCGGATGGATTGCCGATGGAGCCCTATGCCGTGTTCATTGCTAAGATTTCGCAGGCCTCCGCAGGAAAATAAAAAAGTGGTAAGTGACCGCGAGGTACCGGCGGCGTCTTGGGCTCGGTACCGCATGACGGATTTTGCCGGATACGACTTAGGCGCCCCGCTTCGATAGTATTCGCGTATTGCTGGGACGTAAATCACATCGTGATTGAATGTGCTGGAGGATCCCAGGTTGCTTGCGGAGAAAGGAGCGGTTCGTTCGAGGCACGCTGCCAGGGGCCGAATGGCAGATCGAGCGCTGGCGCGGCGAAGGCCAGTGACGCGGCCAGAAGCAAAATCGCCGATGCGAGCTTGAGTTTCATCGGATTCTCGAGGGCGGCGACGGAAGAACTGATGGGTGGTCACACCAATTGAACTGCGCACACAATTCATTTTGGAGGTCTGGGATTTTTTGGTGGATCGAATTGCATCGTGCGGGTGATGCCTTCGCCTTCTTTGACGAAGAGTACTTGATTGGGCTTGATGTCTTTCAGGGTTTCGACGATGCCGCTGGGCCAGCGGATTTCGAGGAGTTCTATGGATTCGGCCTTGCCGATGCCAAAGTGGACGCGAAGATCGTTCTGAGAAAAATAGCCTCCGCCGCTGCGCACTTCGTCGATTTGGGGGTGGAGACTTTTTTCGCCGGGGAGATGGGTGACGCATTTGATGCGCGCGCCGATGCCGCTACGATTGGATTTCGTACCGATCGTTTTGATTTTGATCCAATTGTTGCCGGTGCGGGAATCGCAGCGCAAGAGTTGCGGGAAATCGTTGACGGTGTTGACGACGATGTCGAGAGTGCCGTCGTTGTTGAAGTCGCCGAAAGCGCAGCCGCGCGCGGCGACGGGGATGGAGATGCCGGGGCCGGCGTCATTGGAAACATCGCCAAAAAGGCCATTGCGCAAATTCTTATAGAGTAGTTTGCGCTGCGCGTAGCCCGCTTCGGTTTTGAGCTGCTCGACTTCGGGATAAACGTGGCCGTTACAAATTAAAATGTCGGGCCAGCCATCGTTGTCCATGTCGAAAAAGCCGCAGCCCCAGCCGAGATACTGAGTGTAGCGGCCGAGGCCGGCCCGAAAAGTGGTGTCTTCGAAATTGGCGTTGCCGAGGTTGTGGTAGAGCGAAGGCGTGTCGCCGGCGAAATTTGTTTTCACCAAATCGAGATTGCCGTCGAGATCGTAGTCGGCGGCAGAGATGCCCATGCCGGCTTGTGGCTTCCCGTCGGCGCTAAGGGCGCAGCCGGCTTCGATGGCGATGTCGGCGAAGGTGCCATTTTTTTTATTTTGATAGAGGGCGCTGGCGGTCGAATCGTTGGCGACGTAGATGTCGGGCCAGCCATCATTATCGAGATCGGCGGTGAGCACCCCGAGGCCATAGGTGCCGTTGGCATTGAGGATGCCGGCTTTTTCGCTGACGTCGGTGAAGGTGCCGTCGCCGTTGTTGTGATAGAGAATGTTTTTGCCCCCAGAGAGTCCTGGTGGGCCGCAGGCAACCATGATGCCTTTGTAGAGGCAGGGGCCGGATTCGGGGACTGGTGCGGTTTTCAGATTGAGTTCGATGTAATTGGCGACGAAAAGATCGAGGTAGCCGTCGCGATCGTAATCGAGGAAGGCGCAGCCGGTGTTCCAACGCTTGCCGGAGCTGGCGACGCCGGCTTTTTCGCTGACGTCGGTGAAGGTGCCGTTGCCGTTGTTGCGGTAGAGAACATTTTTGCCGAAGTAGGTGACGAAAACATCGTCGAAGCCGTCGTTGTCGTAATCGCCGACGCAGACGGCCTGGCCCCAGCCGGAATGGAGCAGGCCGGCTTTCGCGGTGACATCGGTGAAGGTGCCGTCGCGATTATTCTTGAAGAGGTGCGAGGTGGGCTCCTGACCGGCGGGGAAGCCTTCGAGGCGCCAACCGTTGACGAGAAAAATATCCAGCCAGCCGTCGTTGTCATAGTCGTAGAAAGCGACGCCGCAGCCCGTAGTTTCGAGGAGATATTTGTTCTTGTGCTCGCCGCCGAAGATTGTTTTGGCGTTGAGGCCGGATTCGCGGGCGACGTTCACAAAGGATACTCCGAGATCAACGGAGGAGGCAGTCGCAGCCGGAGAAGCAACCGCGCCCTGTTGAACAGATGCGGGGAACCACTTTTTCGGAAGAGCCAAGGCAAGAATTTTCTCCAACGGGAGCACGATAGCAGAACGGCTGAGCGATTGGAGAAACGCGCGGCGAGTAGAAAACAAAAGAACCGATACCTTTCCTTGCAAGCGCGGTGCTAGAATCCGGCGCTTCCCTTTATAGTAAGGCCAACGACGCAATGCAAGCACACCACCCAGCAGGGGCCACCAGAATGCACATCATGCCGGCAACAGGTCTTCCCTTTTATAGACAATTCGGACGGAGTTGGCTGAAGCGGATTGGCTCGTGCTTTTTGGCCACCGTGATGCTCGGAATAGCTGTTCCAGCGGGTTTGAGCCAGCAAACGGCGGAGAACGGACACGATCTGGAACTTTCGCGCGCGGTGCGCCCTTGGGAATTTCTACCGATCACCGGAATGCGCGCGGGACTGCTGGGAAATGAATCCGGACGCATGGAAGCGTGGGTATATCCGCTTAAACTTTTTCGCGACTTTCGCCTGAAATTTCATGCCGAAGGGCGAGTTCTGGCAGCTGAATCGCTGGCGAGGACGGTGACGGTGCGGCCGGAGTCGGCGACGATTCTGTATGCGGGGGATACGTTCAAGGTGCTGGAAACATTTTTTGTTCCGGTACGGGAACAAGGTGCCGTGATCCTGCTCGATGTGGACACGGAAAAGCCTTTGGAGATTGAGGCCGCTTTTCACCGGGATTTTCAGTTGGAATGGCCGGCGGCACTTGGTGCGACTTATCTGGACTGGGCAACGGCGCAAAATGCGTTTTATTTCGGCGAAGAGCTGGGGAGGTTCTCGGCGCTGGTGGGCTCGCCGACAGCGGCGGATCCCCATGCCGAATTTCAGACAAATTATTCCGAAGCGCAGGAAAGTTCGTTTCGGCTAGGGCCGACGGCCAAAGGCAAGGAGAGAAAGCTGATCGTCATTGCCGCATCGCTGGAAGGCAGAGCTGGAGCGGAGAAAACGTATAAGCAACTCACAGCTTCTTACCCAGACCTGCTTCGCGAATCCAAGCAATATTATCGCGACTATCTCGCGAGGACCGTGAACGTAGAGCTTCCTGACGCCCAAATTCAGCAAGCTTACGATTGGTCGCGAGTGAGCGTGCTCCAGGGAATGGTGAACAATCCGTATTTAGGCACCGGACTTGTGGCGGGGTATCGCACTTCGGGGGAGAGCCAGCGTCCGGGATTTGCTTGGTTTTTTGGACGCGATTCGTTTTGGACTTCGTTTGCGCTCGATGCGGTTGGGGATTTTTCGAATGCCCGAACGGCCCTCGAGTTTGTGAGCAAGTACCAACGGGAAGACGGCAAGATTCCGCACGAGATTTCGCAGGGCGCGAATTTTGTGCAGTGGTTCAAGGACTATCCGTATCCCTACGCGTCTGCCGACGCCACACCTTTGTACATCATTGCGGTGAATGATTACGTCACCGAGAGCGGCGACACTGCGTTTGCGAAAGAAAAGTGGAAGAGCTTGTGGAAGGCCTACGAATTTCTGCGCTCGACGTACGACGAGCAAGGCTTTCCAAAAAATGTGGGAATTGGACACGGGTGGGTAGAGGGCGGGCCATTGCTTCCCGTGAAGACGGAGCTTTATCAAACTGCACTGGGGATTGAAGCGTTGCGCACGCTATCGAATCTGGCGCATGTAACGGGGCAAGAAGAGGCGGGCAAGTCGCTTTCACAGGGCTTCGATAAACAGAAACCATTGATGAATGCGGCGTTCTGGATTGCTGAGAAGAAGCGATTTGCGTTCGCGCTGGACAATGACAATCACGCGGTTGACGAACCGACCGTTCTGGCTGCAGTGCCAATGTGGTTTGGCTTGCTCGACGAAGCGAAAACAGACGCGATGATTACGCAGCTTGCTGATCTGGACCATCAAACAGACTGGGGCATGAGGATTATCTCGGAGCATTCGCCCAGGTTCAGCGGCGGCGGGTACCACTACGGATCGGTATGGCCTCTCTTCACGGGCTGGGCGGCCGTTGGGGAGTATCGGTATCACCGCGCCTTCCCTGCCTACGCAAATTTGCGAGCCAACGCCCTGCTGACGTTGGATGGTTCGCTCGGGCACGTTACGGAAGTGCTCTCAGGTTCTTACTACCAGTCGCTTTCCACGAGTTCACCGCATCAGATCTGGTCCGCGGCCATGGTAGTCAGCCCCTTGTTGCGTGGCATGTTCGGACTGCAGCCGGATACCAGAACCGGGACTCTCACATTCGCGCCGCATGTTCCCGCCGATTGGATCTCCTTCGGAATTGGAAACGTTCCAGTGGGAGCGGAGAAGTTACACTTGCACTATTCCAAGGATCCCGCAGGTATCACTCTGGAAGTAAAGGCCGGCAGCGACGCTACCAGCCTCATCGATTTTCAGCCAGCAGTGAGCTTGCGCGCGAAAGTTCTCGGCGCTGAGTTCAACGGCCAGCGCGTGCCCTTTCTGGTTGAAACCAACGGAATCGACCAACACGTGATTGTCAGGATTGCGGTTATCGGAGGAGCGAACTTACTCAGAATCAGAACACGCGATGATTTTGGCTTGAGCTACTCTTCGAGTTTGCCGGCGATTGGAACGACATCAAAAGGCTTACGGATTCTTTCTGAATCATGGACGCCGGCGCGGGATCGACTGACTCTGATCGCCTCGGGGCATGCGGACAGCCAATACGTTCTCACCGTGTGGAACGGGCAGCAGATCGCTTCCGTCGATGGAGCGAAACTCCTCAAGACCGAAGATGGGAGAACAGAATTGATCCTCGATCTCCCCAAAATCGGCGATGCGGCCTCATCTACCGTGACAGTTTCAATCCAATTCGCCATTGCCAGCAAGAAGCGCGAACTCACAAAAAAGTAGGTTGAACAGAGTTTGTTTGGAGTTGAGGATTGGCTGGAACTGATTGAAGAATAGACCGCCCTCAGAATCGAACCTACACCCTGAACCATTGGCGAATCTAGAGCCAATGGAATTTCAGGAACTTAGCAAACACTTTCAGGAGCGTCCAACTAGGGCTCGGTCAGAAACGCCTAATGTCCCGTACCTGCCCAAGTTTTTGTACCAGTTTCCATCAGAGTTTACATCCCAGCCATAGGCTGCGAAATTGGTTTTGGCACCCCTGGGTTATAGGCCCCGGGGGCAGGCGGCCTGTGCGCCTCTCCGATGAATCCCTTCCCTCGTACGTTCCGAAACTGCTGCTGAGCAGAGACCGTCATTTACAGAGGGTTCCGGATACGGTATACCAGAATAGCCTGGCCAGGTAGGCGGTTCGGATTGCGGGTGCTGGAGGCCTCTTGGTGCCGGGGTCCGCAATGTTTGGAGAATCTGTGAAAGCATGATTTTTAGAATGAGCCGCGTCCTGCTGACTCTCGCCGGTTGCGTGGTTGGCATGCCATGCTTTATGGCCCTCATGGGGAACGTGCCGTTCGCTGCAAATGCGCAATCCAGCGAAAACCCCGATCGCAAGAACTATTCCGACGAGATACGCAAGACCTATAACTTCATGTTCGGCAAAGATAACTTATCGCTCCCAGGCAATGCCGCCATCGAGGGCAATGAGTTCATTCAGCCTGGCGCTTTTCCTGAAGCCGCGTACTGCGGGCATTGCCACGAAGAAGCCTACAGCCAGTGGAGACAGGCGTTACACTCGAATTCTTTCCGCACGCCGTTCTACCGCACTAGTGTCAATATTCTGATACGCACCAAAGGCATCGAGTTCTCGAGGCACTGCGACAGCTGCCACAATCCGATCGCGGTGCTCTCGGGAGGGCTGACACAAGATTCGCACGTCGATCGGGGCTTTGACGCGGATGGCTTGACCTGCATGACCTGTCATTCGATCCAGAGCTTGCAGTCAACTTCGGGCAACGGTGGCTACGTAATGGGCGTTCCCGCGGTGATGGTGGACGAGAACGGCAAGCGCATTCCCGGGCAGGTTCCGTTCGCCGATATCCTCGAGCATCCCGAGAGGCATTCGAAGGCTGTGATGCAGTCGTTTTACCGGGCGCCGGAATTTTGCGCTGCTTGCCATAAAGCCAATCTGCCGAATCCGCTGAACGAGTATAAGTTCCTTCGGGCATTTACGGTTTATGACGAATGGCAGAACTCGAAATTCTCGAAACGTAATCCGCTTACCTTTTACTCAGCAGACTTCGCTCCCTGTCAGGGTTGTCACATGCGCCGCGCACCGCCCAGTCTCCCCGACTACGGCGCCAAGGACGGCTCCTTCGCGTCGCATCGCTGGCTCGCGGGAAACACAGCCGTGCCATTCTATTACGGCTTCGACGAGCAACTCCGGAAAACCATCGAATTCCTGAAGTCCGGCAGGTTCCTCAACGTGGACATTTTCGCACTGAAAAAAGCGGGTGACGAAAAGATGATCGCGCCGTTGGGTTCCGTGGCCTTTCGGCTTGAGCCGAACGATACGGTGGAGGCGTACGTCGTCATCCAAAACAAAAACATCGGGCACTCGCTAATTCCCGAGGTGCGCGATCTGTATGAGGCTTGGGTCGAGTTGACAGTGAAGGATGCCGCAGGAAACGAGATCTATCACAGCGGTTTTCTGAAGCCCGACGGCACGTTGGATTCGCGGGCGCACAGCTTCACCAACCGGCCAGTGAATCTGTCCGGTGAGTTTGTCGATAATCATAAGGTCTGGACGATCCATTCCATGGCCTATGACAACTCGATCCAATCCGGACGTTCGGCGCTAGTGCGCTATGCATTCCAGGTTCCGCCGGGCGCGAAGGGGCCGCTTAGCATCACGGCGCGTGTGAACTACCGTCACCTGCGCCAGAGCTATCTAAACAATGTGTTCGGTCCCGACCATCCGCTTTATCCCCTGATCGAGCTCGCTTCACGCACGCGCGCGTTGAACCTGGGGATGAATCCGCCAACGCCTGCTGAGGCCAGCGACAATCAGGACTGGATGCGCTGGAACAATGTCGGCATCGGATTTCTGGACCAACAGCAATATTCGGACGCCCTTGAGGCTTTCCAAGAAGTCACGAAGCTGCGTCCCGACTACGAAGACGGCTTCGTGAATGTGGGGCTAACCTACATCGAGTGGGAGAAATACTCGCTTGCGCGGCCCGCTCTGGAGAAGGCGCTGCAGTTGCATGCGGACTACGCTCGAGCGCTCTACTACCTCGCACTGGTCGAGCGCCGCGAGGGACATCCGGAAGCCGAGGTCGCCGACCTGCAGACCGTTGTCCAGCAGTTTCCGCAATCGCGCGATGCGCGCCGCGAGCTCGGAATCGCTTACTATCAGCAACATCGCACCGATAACGCTCTGGAGCAGTTTCAAGCCCTCCAGGCTATCGATCCCGACGATCTAGCTGCGCACTACAATCTCGCCATACTGTATCGACGCAAAGGCATGAAGGCTGAGGCTGCCGCACAAGCGGCGATGTATGCCACAAAGAGAATCGATCCTGAGGCTCCGACGTATTCGCTCGATTTTCTACGCAGGCATCCTGAAATATCGACCGAAAGCGTTCCCTGGCACATGCACACTGACCTGAAGGCCAGCTCCGGTAGCGCCGGCGGCAACGGCACTGGTCAACGATAGTCGAGGAGGAATTGTGTCGCATTCGAGCCGCCGCAAGTTTCTTCGTTCGCTAAGCCGCACCGCTCTTGTTCTTCCCTTCTCGGATCTTCTCGCTGTCGCAGCTCTCCGACAACAGGATTCTCCACCCAAACAAAAGATTGGTCCGATCGAACGCAGCTACGACGCCAAGCCCGCCCCTCCTGCCCCGGGCCCGAAATCGCCGATCGAAGGCACGCCGCTGGATGTCAGTTTCGTGGACGTCGTCAGAGGTTCGGGGCTCGACGTGGAAACCATTTACGGCGGCGTCGGTGAGAACAAGTATCTTCTGGAAACTACAGGCTGCGGACTTGCTTTTTACGATTACGACAACGATGGCTGGCTCGACGTCTTTTTCGTCAACGGCTGGCGCCTCGAAGGATTTGCCCAAGGTCACGAGCCGCATTGTCGTTTGTTCAAAAACAATCGCGACGGCACGTTTACAGATATCACGAAAGGCACGGGCCTCGAAATCCGCACCGGTTGGGGACAAGCCTGCTGCGTCGGCGACTACGACAACGACGGCTATGACGATCTGTTTGTTACCTACTACGGCCAAAATGTCCTTTATCACAACAACGGCAATGGGACGTTTACCGACGTAACGAAACGCGCCGGGCTGATACAGCCGGGGCCGAAAACGCGGTGGAATACCGGCTGCACCTGGGTCGACTACGATCGCGACGGTCATCTCGATCTGTTTGTTGCGAACTACGTGGATTTTGACTTGAAGACGGCGCCACTCCCCGAGGAGGGCCCGTGCACGTACAAAGGGATTGTCGTCGCGTGCGGCCCTCCGGGATTGGCCGGCGGAAAAAATATTCTCTATCACAACAATGGAAATGGAACCTTCGCAGACGTCAGCGAGAAAGCGGGCATGTGGAATGCGGTTGGCACTTACGGACTTAGCGTCGCGGCCTCTGATCTTGATAATGATGGCTGGCCGGACATTTACGTCGCGAATGATTCTGCTCCTGCCACGCTTTACCTGAATCAGAGGGACGGCACCTTCAAGGACGTGGCCATCGAAAACGGAGCAGCGCTTTCCGCGGAGGCCAAACCTCAGGCGGGCATGGGCGTTTCGATTGGCGATTACAACCGGGACGGGAATCTCGATGTTGTGAAGACGAATTTCGCCGGGGATACCGATTCTCTCTACACCAATCTCGGCGATGGCGTCTTCGAGGACCGTACCTATCCCAGCGGACTTGGCGTTAACACGCGCCTGCTCGGCTGGGGAGTCGGCTTCTTCGATATGGACAACGACGGCTGGCTGGACATTTTGATGTCCAACGGCCACGTGTATCCTGAGGTCGACAAATCCAAGGCCGACCTGAAATACGCCGAACACAAATACCTCTACCGTAATTTGCGTAATGGGCGCTTCGAGGAGGTCACCAATCAGGGCGGCCCGGGAATTCTGGAAAACGCTCCGGCGCGCGGGTGCGCCTTCGGCGACTACGACAACGATGGCGACCTTGATGTCGCTGTGAATTGCGTCAACGCGATTCCGCAGCTCCTGCGATGCGATTCGACGCTCAACCGAAACTGGATCAAGATCAAGCTCGTGGGTGTGAAATCAAATCGCACCGGTATTGGTAGCCGGGTCCTGGTCACGGCGAAGACCGTTTCGGCTGCGGAGAAACCACTCGTGCAGATGGACGAGCTACGCAGCGGTGGGAGTTACTTTTCGCAGAACGACATGCGCATGCACTTTGGCCTGGAGAAGGCCGCGAAAGTTGACCTGATCGAAATTCGCTGGCTGAGCGGCCAAATCGACAAGTTGAAAGATCTCGAAGTAAACCGCCTATACGTCATTCAGGAGGGCGGCAAGATCCTCAAGTCGGAAGCGTTGAAGCCCGCTATGAAATCGTAGCGTTCGAAGAACGGGGAAACTGCACTGTCAACGAGATGCGATACTCACACACACTTCTGCTTGGAATAGCGATGCTCGCGCCGGCCACGTGCCGTGCGCAGGTGAAGTGCCCCTGGATCAATGAAGCAACAGCAAGCGGGATACTGGGCGGTCCTGTGTCACTGACCGCCAAGCTCAGCGGTCATGGCGCCGGAGTTTGCGAATTCTCGCGGCAGGAAGGCCCAGTGATCTACCAATTGCGCGTTTCGGTCAGCGTCATGACCGACATTCCAAAAGAGTTTCCCACGTACCTCGCGCAGTGTCCGCCGAAGAGCGCTCCGCTCCGCGGCATCGGCAATGAAGCGGTAATGTGCAGCGTCCAGGGCAAGGGGGCAGAGGCCGGCGAGAGGGTTGTGGGCCGCGTGCGCGATCAGGCTCTTGTTGTCTTTTTAAGTTCCAGCGTCCAGGACGATCCCTCGATGACGCAGGAGATGCGCCGTCAGAAGGTGAACCTGGCGGCAGAGCAAGCGGCTGGAATCCTTTTCTAGAGTGGTTTTCGCCAGGTGTTGGTGATTGATTTCCAGAATGTCCGGGCTCACAAGGCGGCTCCTTTGAAAATGCATTCCTTGCACATACTGCTCTTTTTGGCTGCAGGGTTCGCGGCTCACCTGTCTGAGACGGGACAGACCAACTCATCGTCCGCTGCGCAGCCCAGCATCAACCAAGAGGCTTTAGCAGCCTATAGCGCTGGCACCGCGGCGGCCACGAATAACGACTTAAAGACCGCGGAAGCACAGTTCGCGAAATTCGTCGGGCTGGAGCCTCAAATCGAGGAGGGCCACAGCGCTTTGGGCGCAGTTCTGATGCGCCTAGGGAAACTTCCCCAAGCCATCACAGAGCTTGAAAAGGCGCGCGAGCTGAAGCCGGGGGATATCTCCGCTCACATCAACCTCGCTCTGGCCTATGAGCAAACAGGGGCAAACAAGAAAGCGTTAGTTCTGTTTAGAGAAGTGGAGGCCGAAGTGCGGCAAAAGCCCGCTGCGGATTCCTCTCATGGGCTTCCTTCCTACGTTCTGGAAGCCTATGCGCGCTCGCTGGCCGCCACGGGTCAATTACCCGCGGCAACCTCCAAGATGAAAGCCGCCGTCGCCGAATCGTCCCAGAACGCTGAGCTACATGACGCCTTGGGCACCCTTTACGCACAACAGCGGAGGTGGTCTGCGGCGGCCAGCGAGTTCAAGGAAGCGGTGCGTCTGCAACCACGGTTTGCCGCGGCGCATTTGCATCTGGGGGCAGCGCTGGCCGCACAACAGCAGGTGCTAGCGGCGATCCAGGAATTGAATCTGGCTTCCGCGCAAGCGCCCGAGAGCGCCGTGGCCGCCACGGAGCTGGGCAAGGCGTATGTGGCTAACAATGAGGACGACGAAGCCGTCGCGGAATTCCAGCGCGCGATCAGGCTCGATTCCGCTTACATGGACGCCAAGTATCAACTGGCCGAATTGCTCCAGCGCACGGGCAACAATCCTGATGCTGTTCCGCTGCTTCGCCAGGTCGTGGCAGCGGAGCCGGACAACGCGGAGGCAGGCGCGAGCCTGGGATTGGCGCTTTTGCTTGCCGGAAATGCAAAGGATGCCATTCCGCTTCTGAAACGCAAACTCGAACAAAGGCCGCGCGACGCTACGGCACACTTGAATCTGGCAGCCGCATACCTGCAGATGAACGAACTTGATGAGGCCGTGCGTGTGCTTAGCTCCGGGCTGGAGAACAATCCCGGGAATTACCAGCTGCACTACAATCTTGGGCTCGCACTCAAGCTGAAGGATGACAATGCAGGTGCGATTCCTGAACTCGCGGCCGCGGCCAAATTGAACTCCTCGGCGTATGAGCCGCACTACACGCTGGGTGTCCTTTACATGCAGGATGGCCAGTACGACGAAGCAGCCCGCGAACTCTCGATGGCGATGAAGCTGCACCCTGATAACGCCGATGGCTGGGCCACGTTGGGCAGCCTCTACCGGAAGATGGACAAACTGCCGGAAGCCGCCGACGCTTTAAGGGAAGCGATTCGCCAAATGCCCGACGTGCCCGACTCGCATCTGACCCTGGCAACCGTACTGGCGCAACAAGGTAATGCCGCGGAGGCCGCCGCCGAACGCAAGAAAGGGGCGGAGCTTGAGCGCGTGGTGATGAATCGCCAACGGGCCACCGTATCCACAAATTCAGGCAATGCGCTGCTTCAAAAAGGGCAGGTCGCCGATGCCATCGAGCGCTTTCAGGAGGCGCTCAACCAAGATCCCAACTATGCCGAGGCACATCGCGGGCTAGCGAATGCACTGGAACGGCAGGGCAAAAAAGAGGAAGCCGCCGCCGAACGGCAAAAGGCAAACAATCCTGAAAGGCCGCAACTCTAGCTATGGGTCGCCGGTCAGCTACTACTATGTCCCATATATAACCTTACAGTTTTTTAGTTCAGTTCAGGGCTCATCGCGGCCTCCAATGAAGTCTTATTGGAGGTCATATTGTTTGTATTCGTGATGTAAAGGAGGGGAGCGATGAGCCCTGAACTGAACTAAAACTTCCTTAATAGTAGATGCCCGGCCTGTGGACTTTGGGATCATCGGATTCACCAGCCACGAATGAAGTCCGGCAGATTAAATCATTGCAGTCTAAAAGTCCAGTATTATTCACATATAGATTGGCACGCTTGTCTCACGAGGTGATCGGAATATTTGCCATTCGCGAATAGCGAAGGTACAATGGACCCATGCAATTGAAACCACAAGACGTGGTCGTCTTGATAAAGCTCCTCGAGTCTGGGGATAAGAGACCCCCGTACGCTCAGATTGCCAAGGACCTCTTCCTGAGCGCTTCGGAAGTACACGCCGCAGTCCAGCGCGCACGCTCGGCTAGGTTGCTTAATACTGGCGATCTCGGCGACGCCCCCAACAAAACCGCTTTGGAAGAGTTTCTAATTCACGGGTTGAAGTATGCCTTTCCGCCTGAACGTGGTGAACTCACGCGCGGCGTGCCTACCGGATATGCAGCGGAGCCTCTTAAGAGCCGCATCTCCGCCGGAATCGATCCTCCCCCTGTCTGGCCGTCTTCCCTGGGGAAGACTCGCGGGTATTCATTCGCTCCTCTCTACAAGACCGTTCCACAAGCGGCATTGCGCGATCCTCGTCTCTACGAGGTACTCGCGCTGATTGACGCGATTCGTGACGGAAGATCTCGCGAACGGCAAATCGCAGAACAAGAACTCAAGGCCAGGTTACAGTCCCCGGAATATGCAGAACTCAAATCTTGAACTTCTGAAAAAAATCGCTAAGCGACTGCGCCCGCTCCTCAGCGAAGTCGTGTTCGTCGGAGGGTGCACTACGGGCTTGTTCATCACCGATGAAGCTGCGGCGGAAGTCCGCCCCACGTTCGATGTCGATGTAATCGCTGAGATTGCCTCCTACGCAGACTACGTCACCTTTTCTGAGCGGTTGCGAGCGCTAGGGTTTCGAGAAGACACGAGCAAAGACGCGCCTCTATGCCGTTGGCTGATTGACGAAATGAAACTGGACGTGATGCCCATCGACGAAAAGATTCTCGGCTTTTCGAATCGATGGTACCGGGCCGCTATGGATGCAGCACAAGAGACTGAGCTTGAAACGTCGCTTCGTATTCGTCTAATCACTCCGCCATATTTCATCGCGACAAAGCTTGAGGCATTCAGGAGCCGCGGGCGCGGCGACTACACCAACAGTCACGATTTAGAGGATCTACTCACCGTCATTGATGGACGCGAAGTGATCGTTAAGGAGATAGCCTCCGCGCCTAGAATACGATCCTACATCGCCGAGCAGTTCACAATTTTACTCCAAGCCCGAGCATTCCTTGAGGCTTTGCCCGGCTATCTCTTGCCAGATTCCGCTAGTCAAGCGCGCTTTCCTATTCTCCTTGATAGAATCAAACAAATCTCCGCCATACCCATCTGCTAGGCACCCACACAGTTTGCGAGTCTTCGGAGTTGACTTCTGTCTTTTCTTCGCAGGGAACGTGAGAGTCATCTCACAAGTAATGCGCGAACTGCCGTAGAACTTGAACTGATAAATGGCTGGATCGGTAGTTCAAGCCCATTCCAGCCCGTTTTTTATATTCATTAGGTTACCGGGGCGTCCCAAAACCTCACCCGACAATCCGAGCCACACTTCTCCGACTTCACTGCACCAACTGCGTGGCCACTCCGAGCGCGGTGAGATATTCTCGTTGTGCCGCCTGAATTACCTTGAACCGAAGCGCATCACCAAGCCGGCTCCGCGTTGGAGATTGTTTTTGTGATCCTCCACGCCATGGCCGAAAATTGGCGGCGGTTTGCTAAGTTTCCCTGCCCTGTTCGTACACACCACGCTTCATTTGTTTTGAATCACTTAGAGGGCCCTCAGTTGTGCAGAGGCACCCCATTTGCAGAGTCTTGTGCACCAAGTGTGCACCAAATAGCCTTCCGAAAGAGAGCCCCGAGCAATCCCACATCTGAGTATTTCCCCGATAGCCCGTAATCCGTCCGTAGGAGCTAATTCAGCGTTGAGTGCGCTCCCCGTGCACTTTCACGACAACATCGACTAGCGGCCCAGCCACAGTGCCCACCGAATCGTCTGGAACATATCAAACTGCCATGCGCTTTCGCTCCAACGCCATCGTCAACAGCCCGCGTCGGCCCCTGTATGCGTTCTAATCGCACGCATTACAGGCAAGCTGGCGCCGGAATGCTCTTTGCCTCACTGCCCGCTGACGTTGCTTGTTTTCTACCGACCCCATGGACTCGACATAACGCCTCAAGGTTCGGCGTAGCTTCTCTCTCCCATGGAATACACGGGCCTTCACTGCGCCGACCGACAAACCCATTATCTGAGCGGTTTCTCCTG
>Ga0181531_10000041_pt1 | contig 109837 bp, 101 predicted proteins | sample PEATcosm2014_Bin_38_FD_119743 | JGI IMG/M metagenome (GOLD analysis project Ga0181531, IMG submission 119743) | Peatland microbial communities from MTU Mesocosm Facility, Houghton, MI, USA - PEATcosm2014_Bin11_10_metaG | ecosystem: Environmental > Terrestrial > Soil > Wetlands > Peat | place... | reverse complement strand
GGCGAGCGAGGAGAAATTGGCGGCATAATCCAACCCAGAATCCACCTTAGCCAAGCCGCCATTCTGTTCCGGAAAACAGGACCACCTCTGTCATTGGCACTTTTGGCGAGGACTGACGCGGGCCACAGATGCGCACCGCTGTGCACATCCCCGAAGGTAATCGATATCTGCAAGCATAGTCGACCTCGGCAAAGGATTTTGGCAAGAACAGCGAACCCGCACAATTGTTCCAACCCCGCCGACGATTGTCGTATAAAAGCAGTATGCCGATCCTCGAAAGCCGCATCGATCCGAATTCCGAGACGTTTCGCGCCAATCGCGAGCAGATGCTGGCGCTGATCGGCGAGTTTCGCGCGCTTGAACAGAAGGTGCGGGACTTTTCCAATTCAAAGAGAGAGCGCTTCCGCGCCCGCAAACAATTGCTGCCGCGCGAGCGCATTGCGCTGTTGATCGATCCCGGCGCGCCGTGGCTCGAATTGGCGACGCTCGCCGGCTTTCGCATGCATGACGACGACGGCGCCGAGGGCATCCAGGGCGGCGGCGGGATCGCCGGCATCGGTTACGTGTCCGGCATCCGCTGCGTCGTTTCCGCCAATGACAGCGCGATCAAAGGCGGAACCTCGACGCCGATGGGGGTCAAGAAGAATTTGCGCATTCAGCAGATCGCGCTGGAGAACAAACTGCCGATGCTGCGGCTGGTCGAATCCGGCGGCGCCAATCTGCTCTACCAGGCGGAAATGTTTGTCGAAGGCGGGCGCGGCTTTGCTAATCAGGCGCGCATGTCGGCGGCCGGCATTCCGCAGGTGACCGTGGTCAACGGCTCATCGACCGCCGGCGGCGCCTATCTGCCGGGCCTGTCGGATTATGTGATCTTGGTGCGCGGCCGCGCCAAAGTTTTTCTGGCCGGGCCGCCGTTGCTGCGGGCGGCGACCGGAGAGGTCGCGACCGACGAGGAGCTTGGCGGCGCCGAGATGCATGCCACGGTATCGGGCTTGGGCGAATATCTCGCCGAAGACGACGCCGACGGCATTCGCATAGCGCGTGAGATCATGGCTAAGCTGCCATGGAACGAACAGCTGCCGCTGCGTTCGCAGAAGTCGTTCAAGGAGCCACGCTATCCGGCCGAAGAGCTTGCCGGCGTGGTGCCGGTCGACTACCGCAAACCCTATGACGTGCGCGAGGTCATCGCGCGACTGGTCGATGATTCCAATTATCTCGATTTCAAGACGCACTATGGCCCGCACACGGTCTGCGGCCAGGCGGAGATCGAGGGCCAGGCCGTCGGGCTGATCGGCAATAACGGGCCGATCGATGCCGACGGCGCGGCGAAGGCTGCGCAATTCATCCAGCTTTGCTGTCAGGCCAATACGCCGATCGTCTATTTGCAAAACACCACCGGCTATATGGTCGGGCGCGAGGCCGAGCAGGCCGGCATCATCAAACACGGCTCGAAGATGATCCAGGCGGTCTCGAACGCGACGGTGCCGCAGCTCACTATCCATATCGGCGCTTCGTTCGGCGCCGGCAATTACGGCATGTGCGGACGCGCCTACGATCCGCGTTTCATCTTCGCCTGGCCGAGCAACCGCATCGCCGTGATGGGCGGCGAGCAGGCCGCCAAGGTCATGGCCATCGTCACCGAAGGAAAGCTCAAGCGCGAGGGCAAGCCGGTCGACAAGGCCAAGCTCGACGTCATGGAGCGGGCGATCATCAAGCGCATGGAAGGCGAATCCACCGCGCTCTATGCTACCGCCCGGCTGTGGGACGACGGGCTCATCGATCCGCGCGATACCCGAAAGGTGCTAGGGTTCTGTCTGTCGATCTGCCGCGAGGCCGGGTTGCGCCCACTCAAAGCCAACACCTTCGGTGTCGGACGTATGTAAAACGAATAAGCAAGACGAATAAGCAAGACCTATAAGACAGAGGAAAACGCCATGTTGTTTTCGCCCGAGCATGAGGAGCTGCGCCGCAGCCTGCAGAAATTCATCGCCGCGGAGATCAATCCGCACGTCGATGAATGGGAGGAGGCCGGCATTTTCCCGGCGCACGAAGTCTTCAAGAAAATGGGCGATCTCGGCTTTCTCGGCCTGACCAAGCCGGAGGCCTATGGCGGGCAAGCGCTCGATTACTCATTCGCCATGGTGATGGCCGAGGAACTCGGCAACATCGATTGTGGCAGCGTGCCGATGGCGATCGGCGTGCAGACCGACATGGCGACGCCGGCGCTCGCCCGCTTCGGCACGGACGAGGTCAAGCGCGAGTTTCTCAAGCCCTCGATCGGCGGCGACTTTGTCGCCTGTCTCGGCGTTTCCGAGGTCGGCGCCGGTTCCGACGTCGCCTCGATCAAGACCACCGCCCGCAAGGACGGCGGCGATTACGTCATCAACGGCGGTAAGATGTGGACCACCAACGGAGTCCAGGCCGATTGGATGTGCCTCCTCGCCAACACGTCGGAAGGCGCGGCGCACAAGAACAAGTCGTTAATCTGCCTGCCGATGAAGACCAAAGGCGTTCAGGTCGCCCGCAAGCTCGACAAGCTCGGTATGCGTTCGTCCGACACCGCGCAAATCTTCTTCGACGATGTGCGCGTTCCGCAGCGTTTTCTGATCGGCGAAGAGGGCAAGGGCTTCACCTATCAGATGATGCAATTCCAGGAGGAGCGGCTGTGGGCCGCCGCCGCCAACTTGAAATCCATGGAGCGCCTGATCGAACAGACCATCGAGTACACGCGCAACCGCAAGGCGTTCGGCAAATCCATCCTCGACAATCAGGTCGTGCATTTTCGGCTCGCCGAACTCGCAACCGAAATCGAGCATCTGCGCGCTATCACCTATCGCGCCTGCGAGCTATATCTGGCCGGCACGGACGTGACGCGGCTGGCGTCGATGGCCAAGCTCAAGGCCGGACGGCTGCGGCGCGAAGTGGCCGATTCCTGTCTGCAATATTGGGGCGGCATGGGTTACATGAACGAGACGCCGGTGAGCCGCGCATACCGCGATGGGCGTCTCGGCTCGATCGGCGGCGGCGCCGACGAGATCATGCTGACCATCATCTGCAAGCTGATGGGAACGTTGCCCGGCACCTCGAACGCACCGGAACAAATGGCCGGTTATGGGTGATCATTTGGGTGATCGCTTGGTTGATCTGCCGCACACCTCGCATCTGAAGCTCGCACAGCGCGGCGCGGTGTTGCATGTGTGGCTCAACCGGCCAGAACTGCGCAACGCGCTGAGCCAAAAGATGGTGCGCGAGCTTGCCGCCACTTTCGCGGCGATCGCCGAGGATCGAGACATCCGTGTTGTGGTGTTGCGTGGTGCCGGCGGCACCTTCTGCGCCGGCGGCGACATCAAAAATATGTCGAGCGCGCAGGTGGCCCCGCCGGCGGGCGCAGCCGATGAGCTCAAAGACACCAACCGTCGCTTCGGCGCCATGCTGGAAGCGGTCAACGCCGCGCCGCAGGTTGTCATCGCCGCGGTCGAAGGCGCCGCCATGGGCGGCGGCTTCGGGCTCGCTTGCATCGCCGACATCACCGTCGCCACCGCGGATGCGCGCTTTGCCATGTCCGAGGTGACGATTGGCGTCGTGCCGGCGGCCATATCGCCGTTCGTCGTGCAGCGGATCGGATTGACGGCCGCGCGCCGCTTGGGCGTGACCGGCATACGCCTGAACGGACAAGAAGCCGCGACCATCGGTATTGCGCATTTCGCCGTGGCCGATGCGGCCGCGCTCGATGAGGCGATCCGCGGCATCTGCAATCAAGTACTCAAATGCGCGCCCGGCGCGGTCGCCGCAACCAAACAATTGATGTTGCGCGCAGCCAACCCGAATGCGCTCGGCGAGCTCCTCGACGAGGCGGCCGAAATCTTTGCAACGGCGGTACGGAGCGCCGAGGGCAAAGAAGGCACCAGCGCTTTTGTCGAGAAGCGCAAGCCATCCTGGCTCATGCAGGTGGAGTGAGAGGGCGTTCGCCGGCGCATGAGCAGCTTTGGCAAAATCCTGGTCGCCAATCGCGGCGAAATCGCTTGCCGGGTGATGCGCACGGCGAAGGCGCTTGGCTACCGTACCGTCGCGGTGTTCAGCGACGCCGATGCCGGTGCCGCCCATGTGCGGCAGGCGGATGAGGCGGTTTGCATCGGACCGCCGCCGGCGCGCGAAAGCTATCTCAACGTCGACGCGCTGATTGCCGCCGCTAAGCTTGTCGGGGCTGACGCGGTGCATCCGGGCTATGGTTTCCTGTCAGAGAATGCGGCGTTCGCACTGGCCTGCGAGCAGGCGGGCATCGTCTTTATCGGGCCGCCGGCGGCGGCGATCGAGGCCATGGGCAACAAAGCCCGCGCCAAACACCTGATGGTGGCGGCAGGCGTTCCCTGCGTGCCCGGTTATCCCGGGCCGGATCAGTCCGACGACACGATGATGGCGGAGGGGCGCCGGATGGGCTTTCCCCTGATGGTCAAGGCCGCCGCCGGCGGAGGCGGCCGCGGCATGCGGCTTGTCGCCAAAGCCGACGACCTTGCCAATGGGCTCGTGCGGGCGCGTTCGGAAGCGGCCAGCGCCTTCGGGTCGGACGAGCTGATCCTCGAACGCGCCGTCATCGAAGCGCGCCACATCGAGTTTCAGGTGTTTGCCGACCAACACGGCAATGTCATTCATCTCGGCGAGCGCGATTGCTCGATCCAACGCCGCCACCAGAAAGTGATCGAGGAGACGCCTTCGCCGGCTGTGTCGACGGAATTGCGGGCGCGGATGGGGGAGGCCGCGGTCTCGGCCGCGCGCGCCATCGGCTACGTCGGCGCCGGTACCGTCGAGTTCCTGCTCGATCAAAGCGGCAACTTCTATTTCCTGGAGATGAACACCCGGCTGCAAGTCGAGCATCCGGTAACGGAAGCCGTCACCGGCGTAGATTTGGTGGCTTGGCAGTTGCAAGTGGCAGCGGGTGAAAGATTGCCGCTTGAGCAGCACGAGGTTCCGTTCGGCGGTCACGCCATCGAGGCGCGGCTTTACGCCGAAGATCCGTACCGGAATTTTCTGCCGCAGAGCGGAACGGTGATGGACTGGCGCCCGGCGTCCGGCGCGGGCGTGCGCATCGATCACGGCCTGATGTCGGGCGCCGTCATCAGTCCGTTCTACGATCCGATGCTGGCGAAGGTGATCGCGCACGGCACGACGCGCGAAGAAGCACGGCGCCGCCTCATCGCCGCGTTGGAGGATACGGTCGCATCCGGCATAACGACAAACCGCAGTTTCCTGCTTGCGATGCTCCGCCATCCGGCCTTCGCCGCCGGTGAGGCCACGACGGATTTTATCGGGCAGTATTTTTCGGCCGGAAGCGACGCCATGCGCCGCCCGCTCCCGGATGAGCGCACGCTTGCCGCCGCGGCGGTGTTGTTGCTTGAGGCCCGGCAGCCTGCGGGGACTCATGGGCCTGGCGTGACAGCGGCGTGGTCCTCGACCGGCATCGCGATGTGGCCGCTGCGGTTCGCGCTCGGCGACGCCCAACATGCCGCAAGCATCATGGCCGCCGGAACCGATACCTACGTGGTCACCCTCGACAACGAAAAGGTCGAGGTTTCGATCGAGGACCGCCTGCCAGGAGCGATCCGCTTTACGGCACGTGGTCTGCAGCAGAGCGCGCGCTTTGCGATGGCCGAGGGAACGCTTTATCTCCATCTCGACGGTAGCGCCTTTGCCGTGCGCGAAACCACCCACGACGCCTCGAGCGCGGCGCGCCGCGACGGCTCGGCGCGGCTCCTCGCCCCGATGAACGGTGCGATTGTCAGCGTGTTCGCCAAAGCTGGCGACCCGGTCGCCAAAGGCCAGCGCATCGTCGTGCTCGAGGCCATGAAAATGCAGCACGAGATCAGCGCCGAGCGCGACGGCGTTGTCGACAAGGTTCTGGTCGGGCCCGGCGATCAAGTCGCCACCCGGCAGTTGCTGGTTGAACTGAAGCAAGAACAAAGCGCGGCGCTCGACCGCGCGGAGGAAACGTAAATGAGCGACAAAGTCGTGATCACGTGCGCGCTCACCGGCGTGCTCACCGATCCGAAACAACATCCGGTGCCGGTGACCCCGGAGCAAATGGGGCGCGAGGCCAAAGCGGCGTTCGACGCCGGCGCCGCGGTCATGCACGTGCATTTCCGTCAGCAAGCACCCGGCAAAGGGCACCTGCCGTCATGGGAGCCGGAGGTCGCCAAGGCCATCACGCAGGCGATCCGCGATGCCTGCCAGGACGTGATCCTCAACGAGACCACCGGAACGCTCGGCGCCGACATCTCCGGCCCGCTCGCCTGCCTGCGCGCGGTCAAGCCGGAGATCGCCGCCTGCAACGCCGGGTCGTTGAATTATCTCAAAGTGCGCTCCGACGGCTCGTGGGCCTGGCCGCCACATGTGTTCGACAATCCGGTCGAGAAGGTGAAGGCCTATCTCGACGTCATGCGCGAAACCAATACGCAGCCGGAGTTCGAATGCTTCGACATCGGCATCGTGCGTTGCGTCGGCATGTATGCCAAGAACGGCATGTTCGCGGGCAAGCCGAAATATAATTTCGTCATGGGGGTGGAATCCGGTATGCCCGCCGATCCGGATCTGCTGCCGATCCTGCAGAAGCAGACCATCGCGGGGTCGCCGTGGCAGGTGACCGCCATCGGCCGCGAGAATATCTGGCCGCTGCATCGGCGCGCCGCCGAACTGGGCGGCCATTTGCGCACCGGGCTGGAAGACACATTCTATCTGCCGGACGGCAATAAGGTCGGCTCAAACGGGGCACTGGTGGACATGCTGGCGCGCTATGCCCGAGACGCCGGCCGCGCCATCGCTAGTCCGGCCGAGGCCCGCGTCGTCATGGGACTCGCAGCCTAGGGTCTTTGCGCGCTTTTTTATCGCTGTTTGCGCTCTTTGGCGGTTGATCTCACGGATGTCATCTTCATGATGTCCTCTGTGTGGAGAGGCTAACCACAAGGGTGCGCCATGAAAGGATACGTGACGATCGGACTGGCGGTACTTGCAGGCGCCGCCTTGGTCGAAGTGGCTTTGGTGCCGGGCCTCCTGATCGGTGGGGCCGCGCTTTTAGGGCCGCGCTATATCCGCCGCCGCGTCCAACCGGCGGTTAAGTCGATGATGCGCAAGGTTACCGAGCCGGCCTCTTCATCGTCGGAGCGGTTGCGCAATAGTGCGGCGCCAATGAGCGCGGCTAAACTCGGCATCAAACAAGCGGTATTAAAAACCATCACGTTTCGCATCATCGTCACGACGCTCGATTTCTCGGTGAACCTTATCGTGCTTGGCGAACTCGGCACTGCGGCGGGGCTTTCAACGTTTAACCTCGTGGCCGGGCCTTTGTATTATCTCGGCCATGAGGCGGCGTGGAATTATTTCGGTCCGCCCGAAGCTCAAGGCAGTGTGACGGTACGCATACCGGTGGGGGCGGATGGTGACGCGCCGGATATGGATGGGCGCGGTTTGACCATCAGCCGGGCACTGGCGAAAACGATTACGTTCCGCACGCTTGCAACGATTGCGGACTTCACCGCCAATTTCGTTGTGGCCGGCGATGTAGTCACGGCAATGGTACTGACGTCCTCCGGCTTCTTCCTCGGTCCGTTTGTTTATTGGGGCCACGAAAAAGCATGGGAGTATTACGGTACGCCCCAGGAGCAGCAAGAGCCGCTCGCGCTGCCGCCACCCGCCACCTTTACGCCGGCGTTTAGCTGACGCAGACTTTGGTGCGATCGCGCATGCCCGGTTTCACCGAAAAGCGGCCATGACCTCTTTGGCGAACAAGTCGACGGAGTGTGCCGCTATTGCGTAAGGCAGCGAGCCGAACGTCATGTCGGCGACGAAATACGTGATGCCGGTTTGCTCGATCGCGGCGGCAACGTAGCGCCGCACCGTCTCCGGCGAGCCGGCGATGCCGATACCCGCTGCTTCAAGCGCGTCGTATTCCTCCAAATAGATGGCGCCGATCGGCAATGCGAGACCGCCCCAATTCCAGAGAAAGGCGATGTTGTAGCGCCACAGCCGATAGGCTTCGCGGGCCACCGCGCGCGCCTTTTCGTCGGTGTCTGCGACCACCACATGGCGGAACACGCCGACCAGCGGCATGTCGGCTTCGGTGTTGCCCCGCGCCTGCCAGGCGGCGCGATACGATTGCACAATCGCCTTGACCCCGGCGTCGGGCACCAGCGTCACCACGTTGCCTTTGAGCTTTGCCGCGTCGGCGGCGCGCGAGGCTTCCGTCGGCGCAAACCACAAGGGCGGGTACGGCTGCTGCAGTGGACGCGCGGCGATGCGGACGTTCTTGCAGCGATAAAACTTGCCTTCGAAGCTGACGACGTCCGAGGTCAGCGCCTTGAGAATGAGCTCGGTCGCGCCTCGCGGTTCATCGCCGGGGCGTTTTGCGGGTCGACGTCGAAGCCCGCGATCTCGATCGGCGAAGCGCCTCGGCCGAGTCCCAATTCCAGCCGCCCGCGGCTCATATGGTCGAGCATCACCACTTCTTCGGCGACCCGCAGCGGATGATACATCGGCGTGACGTAAAGCAGTGGGCCGAAACGCAGCCGCTCGCTGCGCTGCGATACCGCGGCGAGGAACACGCTTGGCGACGGCGCCATGCCGAGCGGCGTCGAGTGATGCTCGGCGATGTGATAGGAGCGGAAGCCGCCGCGATCGTAATGCTCGATCAGTTTGAGCCGCGTCTCGAACAGATCGGCGACCGGCGTACCGTTGTCGTCGAGATGATCGAAAATACCGAATTGCAGTGCCAATTTGTCCTCCCCGCGGCTACTTTTTCGTTCGCGCTAGTGCACCTGGCGCTCTTGGCCGACCCAGAATGGTTTGCGCAGCTCGCGCTTGAGAATTTTTCCGGTCGGTGTGCGCGGCAACGCGGTCACGAAGTCCACCGTCCTCGGCGTTTTGTAGTGGGCGATGCGCTGGCGCGCGAAGTTGATCAATTCTTCGGCCGTTACTTGCGCGTCCGGTCGTTTGACCACGATCGCCTTCACCGCTTCGCCCCATTTGTCGTCGGGGATGCCGATCACGGCGACATCGGCGACCGCCGGATGACTGAACAGCGCGCTTTCCACCTCGGCCGGATAGATGTTCTCGCCGCCGGAGATGATCATGTCTTTGACGCGGTCGTAGATGTAGATGTAGCCGTCCTTGTCGAGATAGCCGGCATCGCCGGTGTAGAACCACTCGCCGCGGATAGCGCGGCGCGTCGCTTCCGGCTGATTCCAGTAGCCGAGCATATTTTGCGGCGAGCGGGTGACGATCTCGCCGACGTCGCCGGTCGCAACCTCGTTGCCGTTGCCGTCGACAACACGGATGTCGATGCCGGTCATGGCCTTGCCGCAGGATTTCAGCCGCTCGGCGTGTTTCTCGTCATGATCGGCGGGCGGCAGATAAGTGATGGCGCCGGTGGTCTCGGTCAACCCATAGACCTGCGCCAGACCGCAGCGGAAAGTTTTGAGTGCATTGCGCACGAGATCCACCGGCGCCGGCGAGGCGCCATACACGATCAGTTCGAGCGAGGAAAAGTCGGCTTCACGGCATTGTGGCACCTGCATCAAGAAGAGGAGCAGCGCCGGCACCATGAACGCTTTGGTGATGCGATATTCCGGGATAAGCCGCAGTATGGTGGCAGGATCGGGATCCCGCGTCAGCACTGTTGGGACGCCCCGAAAAAAGGCGATCAACGCCCAGCCGCTGCCGCCGATGTGAAACAGCGGCATGCACACGAGATTGACATCGTCGTCATGCCAGTCGCCGAATTGGCGCAACGCGCCCGGCAATAACGTCAACAATCCGGCGTGACTGAGCTGCGCCCCCTTGGGATGGCCGGTCGTGCCGCTGGTGTACATTTGAATGGCGCAGTGGTCGCGGGCGATCGGCAGCGCCGGATCGGTGGTCGCCTGGCTGCCGAGCCAATCAGCGTAGGCGGTCCAGTGATCGTGGCCGCCGTCGAGTGCGATGATGCGCCGTACCGATTTGAGATCGGCCGCGATCTTCTCGACCAAGGGATAAAAATCGGCGCTGACGAAAAGAATCTCAGCGCCGGCGTCATCGACCACGAAGGCGACTTCTGCCGGCGCCAGGCGAAAGTTCACCGGCACTAGAACCACGTCGGCCTTGGCGCCGCCGAACCAAAGATCGAAAAAGGCCGGGCCGTTTTTCGACAGGATGGCGATGCGCGCCTGCGGCTCGATGCCTTCGCCGATCAGTCCGTTGGCGGCCCGATTGGCGCGGCGATCGAGTTCACCGAACGTAGTGGGCTGCCCTTCGAAATAGATGGCGACCCCGTCCGGGCGGACTTTGGCGTGGTGACGCGTCACGTCGGCGACGGTGACGATATCCGCAAGGCTCTCGACCTCGAGCATGAGCGCTTCCCCCAATTTGGTTTTGCCGGAACGGTCGTCGGGTCCGGAAATTCGCTCGACTGTAGGAAGTTTCTGAACTGGCGGGAAGCCCGAGCAACTGGTCGCGGCGCGGCGGAACCTTGGGTGTGGCAGTCACTGCCGATGGGTGTTACATGCTTGGCTCAACCCCCAAAAGGACGCCGCGTTGAATGGCGGCGATTCGGACGGAGAAAGCTATGCGTATCGTTTGCATCGGCGGCGGCCCGGCGGGGCTCTATTTCGGTCTGCTGATGAAGAAGGAAAATCCCGCGCACCAGGTCACGGTGATCGAGCGCAATCAGCCCTACGACACCTTCGGCTGGGGCGTCGTGTTCTCCGATGCGACTATGGAGAATATGCGCGCCTGGGACGACGTCACCGCCCGCGAAATCGAGAGCGCCTTCAATCACTGGGACGACATCGAGGTTCTGATCAAGGGCCGGCGCATGCGCACGACCGGTCACGGCTTTGTCGGCATCGGCCGCAAGAAGCTCCTCAACATCCTGCAGGCGCGTTGCGAGGAATTGGGCGTCGAATTGGTGTTCGAGACGGAAGTTGATTCCGACCTCGAATTCCCCGACGCCGACCTGATCATCGCTTCCGACGGGATCAATTCAAAGATCCGCAACCGCTATGCCGAGGTGTTCAAGCCGGACATGGTCATGCGGCCCAACCGTTTCATCTGGCTCGGCAGCAAGAAGGCATTCGACGCGTTCACCTTCGACTTCCGCCGCACCGAGCACGGCTGGTTCCAGGCCCACATCTACAAATTCGACGAGGATACCTCGACCTTCATCGTCGAGACGACGGAGGATGTTTTCAAGGCGCACGGGCTCGAAACGGCCGACGAGCAAAAGTCGGTCGCTTTTTGCGAAGAGTTGTTCAGCGAAGTTCTCGACGGCGCGAAGCTGATTAGCAACTCGCGGCACCTGCGCGGTTCGGCGTGGCTCAATTTCGGCCGGCTGATTTGCGGCAAATGGAGTCATTTCAACGGCAAGAGCCACGTCGTGCTGATGGGCGATGCGGCCCATACAGCCCATTTCGCCATCGGCTCCGGCACCAAGCTCGCGCTCGAAGATGCGATCGAACTGACGCGGCAGTTCCGTAATTTCGGCGCGACGCCCGACAAGATCCCGGCGGTGCTGGATGCTTACGAAGAAGTACGGGCGGTTGACGTCGCCCGCATTCAGAATGCGGCGCGAAACGCCATGGAATGGTTCGAGGTCGTCGGCAGCCGCTATGCGGATACGCTCGAGCCCGAGCAGTTCATGTATTCGCTGCTGACGCGCTCGCAGCGCATTAGCCACGAAAACCTAAGGCTGCGCGACAAGACCTGGCTGGAGAATTACGAACGCTGGTTTGCGGCGCGCGCCTGCATCAACATCGATCCCGACGGACCGCCGGTGCCACCGATGTTCACGCCGTATCGTGTGCGCGGACTGCGGCTGGAAAACCGCATCGTCATGTCGCCAATGGCCATGTATTCAAGCGAGGACGGCGTGCCGAACGACTTCCATCTCGTCCATTTCGGCAGCCGTGCGCTTGGCGGCGCTGGCCTGCTGTTCGGCGAGATGACGTGCGTGTCGCCGGACGCGCGCATCACGCCGGGCTGCCTGGGGCTGTGGAACGACGAGCAGGCGGCGGCATGGAAGCGCATCGTCGACTTCGTGCACGCGACCACACCGGCGAAGTTCGGCCTGCAACTCGGCCACGCTGGGCGCAAGGGCTCGACGCGCGTGGCCTGGGAAGGCATCGACCAGCCGCTCAACGATGGCAACTGGCCGCTGATATCGGCCTCCGCGCTGCCCTACATGGCGAGCAGCCAAACGCCGCGCGCGATGACCCGCGCCGATATGGACCGGGTGAAGGCGGATTTCGTTGCTGCTGCCGAGCGCGGCGCCGAAATCCGCTTCGACATCCTCGAACTGCATTGCGCGCACGGTTATCTGCTGTCGAGTTTCCTGTCGCCGCTGACAAATCATCGCAGCGACGAATACGGCGGGTCGCACGAAAACAATGCGCGCTATCCGCTGGAGGTGTTCCGCGCGGTTCGCGAAGTGTGGCCGCAGGACAAGCCGATATCGGTGCGCCTGTCCTGTCACGACTGGACCGAGGGCGGCAACACTCCCGCCGACGCGGTAATCTACGCCAAGCTGTTCAAGGACGCCGGCGCCGACCTCATCGACTGTTCCTCCGGCCAGGTGTCGAAGGACGAGAAACCGATTTACGGGCGCCTGTTCCAGACGCCGTTCTCGGACAAGCTGCGCAACGAGGTCGGTATCGCCACGGTCGCGGTCGGCGCCATCTCGGAAGCGGACCACGCCAATTCGATCATTGCAGCGGGGCGGGCGGATCTGTGCGCGCTGGCGCGACCGCATCTCGCCGACGCCGCCTGGACTCTGCACGAGGCGGCCAAGATCGGCGTCAAATCGATCCCGTGGCCGAAGCAATATCTCTCCGCCAAGTTGCAGTATGAAGCCAACCTGGCGCGCGCAGCCGCCGGTCCGTCGCCGGGTTGACCAGACGACTGCCGTGACGGATCAAACGTTCAAAGACCGCCATGTTTTGGTCACCGGCGCCGGCACCGGTATCGGTGCGGCGATTGCGATTGCGTTCGCCAAAACGGGCGCACGCGTCACGCTCGCCGGCCGCCGCCACGAGCCGCTCGCCACGCTGCAGACGTCGCTCGCCGCGCAGCCGACCTACGTGGCCGCCGATTTCGACGTGACCGACGAAGACAAGGTTCGCGCCGGCATCAAATCGGCGTGCGAAAAATTCGGCCCGGTCGATATTCTGATCAATAACGCCGGCGAAGCGCCAAGCGCGCCGTTGGCGAAGACCGAGCTAGCGACCTGGAACAAGGTGTTGGCGGTCAATCTCACTGGTACCTTCCTGGTGACCAGAGAAGTCATACCCGACATGCTTGCCAAGCGGTCGGGCAGGATCGTCAACATTGCCTCGACCGCCGGGCTTGCGGGCTATGCCTATGTGTCGGCCTACGTCGCCGCCAAGCACGGCGTCGTCGGATTGACCCGCAGCCTGGCGCTCGAATTCGCCCGCGCCGGGATTACCGTCAATGCAGTCTGCCCGGGATATACCGAAACGCCGCTCTTTGAGCGTGCCGTCGACAACATCACCGCCAAGACCAAACGCAGCCGCGACGAAGCGCGCGCGACGCTTGCGCAATCGAACCCGCAAGGCCGGCTGGTCACGCCCGACGAAGTCGCCGACGCCGCGCTGTGGCTCGCCTCCGACGGAGCGCAGTCCATCACCGGCCAGGCCATCGTGGTCGCCGGCGGCGAAGTCATGGTCGGATAAATTGGCTGGATAGTCGGTCGGCTGGCACCGCGGCCTACTTGAAGCCTATAAATTTGAAGCTTAAAATGTTTCGCGCGAATACGTCCCGCAGCTGGAGCGCGAATGTGTCGCACCACCGGCTGACATGAAAGGCATCGCGTGCAGGAAACGACGGGCGTCCCACTGGACGCGGAAACCAAGGTCAGCGAACGGCCTGCCGATCACGAGAGCGAACTGCGGCTGTGGCTGCGGCTCCTGACCTGCACGACGCTGATCGAGGGCGAAGTGCGCCGCCGGCTCCGGCAGGAGTTCGGCGTGACGCTGCCGCGATTCGACCTCATGGCGCAGCTTGATAAAGCCCCCGGCGGCATGACGCTCGGCGAATTGTCGCGGCGGATGATGGTGTCAAACGGCAACGTTACCGGCCTGTCCGAGCGGCTGGTGGCGCTCGGGCTTCTGGACCGCCGCCAGTCGCGCAGCGACCGCCGGGCGCAGCTCGTCAGTCTGACGGCGGAAGGCCGTCGCGCCTTCCGCGCCATGGCGCGGGCGCATGAAGGCTGGATCGCTGAAATTTTCTCGCAGCTTGTGCCGGCCGACATCGACGCGCTGATGCGGCTTCTGGCCCGCACCAAGGCGTCGGCGCGCGGCGCCATGTCGCGAGTTCCGCCGCGATGATGAGCGCAAATCCGGTCACGCTCCCGCTCTCGGGCTATGCGGCGCGCCACGTGCTCCTCGCGGTGTCCGGCGCGGTCGCGACGCTGACGCTCAACCGCCCGGAACGCAAGAACCCGCTGACCTTCGAAAGTTACGACGAGCTGGTGCAGATCTTTCGCGCCGCCGCCCGCGACAAAGGCGTCAAAGCTATCGTCGTTACTGGCGCCGGCGGCAATTTCTGCTCTGGCGGCGATGTGTTCGAGATCATCAAGCCGCTGACGGAGATGGACACCAGCGGGCTGCTCGACTTCACGCGCATGACCGGCGAGTTGGTCAAGGCGATGCGCGCGGCGCCGCAGCCGATCGTCGCCGCCATCGATGGCGTGTGCGCCGGTGCGGGCGCGATCGTCGCCATGGCCTCCGACATCCGCATCGGCACGCCGAACGCCAGGGTCGCTTTCCTGTTCAATCGCGTCGGTCTCGGCGGCTGTGACATGGGCGCCTGCGCGATCCTGCCGCGCATCATCGGCCAAGGCCGCGCGGCCGAACTGTTGTTTACCGGCGGCAGTCTCGGCGGCGAAGACGCCGAGCGCTGGGGTTTTTTCAACCGGCTGTCGACGCCGGCCGCCGTGCTCGCCGCGGCGCAAACGCTCGCCGCCGAGCTTGCCGCCGGGCCGACCTTCGGCAATGCCATGACCAAACGCATGCTGGAAATGGAATGGGCGATGTCGGTCGAGACCGCGATCGAGGCCGAAGCGGTCGCGCAGGCATTGTGCATGGGGACGGAAGATTTTGTCCGCGCTTACCGGGCATTCGCGGACAAACGCAAGCCGGTGTTTGAAGGCAACTGACGCTGCCGGCAACGGAGGAAGGCGGACCATGAATCGCTCGGCCCATATCGATACCTTCGCGCGCGATCATTTGCCGCCGCCGGAACAGATGCCGGAGTTTTTGTTCACGGTGCCAGAGGTGCGCTATCCGGAGCGACTGAACTGCGTCACCGCTTTCGTGGACCAGTGGGTCGCCGCCGGCCAGGGCAATCGCGATTGCATCATCTCGCCGACTGAACGCTGGGATTATTCAGCTCTTGCCGAGCGCGTAAATCGGATCGCCAATGTGCTCACCCGCGATCTCGGCGTGGTGGCGGGAAATCGCGTGCTGCTGCGCGGGCCGAACAGCCCGATGATGGTGGCGGCCTATTTCGCCATCATCAAAGCCGGCGCGATCGTGGTGGCGACCATGCCGCTATTGCGCGCCAAGGAGATCGCCTTCCCGCTGGCCAAGGCCGAAATCCGGCTGGCGCTATGCGACGTGCGGTTGGCCGACGAGATGGAGAAGGCGAGGCCGTTCGCGCCGGTGCTCGAGCGCGTGGTCTATTGGGGTTCGGCGGCGGACAACAGCCTCGAAGCTGGCGGCCTCGAAGCGATGATGAAAAAGGAGGGCTACGAGCATTTCGCAGCCTGCGATACCGCAAGCGACGACGTCTGCCTGATCGCCTTTACCTCGGGCACGACCGGTGTGCCCAAGGGCACGATGCACTATCACCGCGACATGCTCGCGATCTGCGACACCTTCGGCAAATACGTGCTGCGCGCCAATCGCGACGATCGTTTCATCGGTTCGCCGCCGCTCGCGTTCACTTTCGGGCTGGGCGGCCTAGTGCTGTTTCCGCTGCGCATCGGCGCCGCGACGGTGTTGCTCGAGAAAGCCGCGCCGGACGATTTATTGGCGGCGATCGGCAAGTTTGGCGCGACCGTCTCCTTCACCGCGCCGACCGCTTACCGTTACATGGTTGGCAAGGTCGCCGAGCACGATCTGTCCTCGCTGCGCAAATGCGTTTCCGCCGGCGAAACCCTGCCGGGAGCCACCTTCGAGGCTTGGCTGGCCGCGACCGGCATCCGCACCATCGACGGGCTTGGCTCGACCGAAATGCTGCACATCTTCATCGGCTCGCGCGAGGAAGACATGATCGCCGGCGCAACCGGCAAGCCGGTGCCCGGCTACGAGGCGCGCGTTGTCGATGGCGCCGGCAACGAGGTGCCACCGGGAACTCCGGGCCGGCTCGCGGTGCGCGGGCCGACCGGCTGCCGTTACCTCGACGACAAGCGCCAGATCGAATACGTCCAGCGTGGCTGGAACATCACCGGCGACACCTATATCAAGGACGCCGACGGCTATTTCCGCTATCAGGCGCGGTCCGACGACATGATCATATCGGCGGGCTACAACATTGCCGGCCCGGAAGTGGAAACGGTGCTGCTCACCCACCCGGCGGTCGCCGAATGCGGCGTGGTCGGCCAGCCCGATGACGAGCGCGGGCAGATCGTGAAGGCCTATGTGGTGCTCAAACCGGGTTTTAGCGGCGACATGGCGCTGACTCGCACGCTGCAGGAATACGTCAAGGCGGCGGTGGCGCCGTACAAATATCCGCGCGCCGTCGATTATGTGACAAGCCTGCCGCGCACCGAGACCGGGAAATTGCAACGCTTCGAATTGCGGCGCCGCGCGACCGAATCGGTCGCCAACAAGCTCGCATCGTGATTTTTGGTGACGCATGATCGCGACGGAAGACGGGCGTCGATTTTTCCGTTTCATGCGCAAAGGAGATTGAAACGTGGCCGATAGTCCGCTCGACACGCTGCCGTTGCGTCCCTCAGCAAACAAGGTGCTGCAGCCGTCCGGTTGGCCGCGGCCGAAAGGTTATGCCAATGGCATCAAGGCGCGCGGCGATCTGGTGTTCATCGGCGGCATGGTCGGCTGGGACGAGCAGGAGCGTTTTCCGGCGGACTTCATCGGCCAGGTCCGGCAACTCCTGCGAAACATCGTCGCCGTGCTCGCCGAGGGCGGTGCTGCGCCGCGGCACATCGTGCGCATGACCTGGTACGTGCGCGATATGGATGAATATCTCAAGGCGCGGCCGGCACTCGCCAACGTGTGGCGCGACACGATGGACGACCATTATCCGGCGATGGCGCTGGTCGAGGTTGCGCGGCTGGTCGAGCCGCAAGCGCGGCTGGAGATCGAGACCACGGCGGTGGTGCCGGAGCCCTGATCGCGTCTTTTCCACGGCTCGCGCGTTATCTTCCGCGGGATGCAGCAGAGGGGATGATCGTCCCATGTTGCGCATTGCCACCTCAGCGCTTGTTGCCGCCCTATTGTTGATCGCTGGCCCGGCCTTCGCCCAACTTCGGCTGCCGGTCATTCCGCCCGACCAGTACGATGCCGAGCAGAAAAAGGCCGCCGAAGAGTTCTTGGCGGCCTGCAAGGTGCCTGTATTTGGGCCGTTTGAGCCGATGATGTACAGCCCGCAAGTGATGACCAACGCCCGCGCGACCGGCGATTATCTTCGCTACCACGCGGCTATCGGCAATACGCTGAGCGAACTTGTCATTCTGATCGCCGCCCGTGAATGGTCGCAGAGCATGCGCCGATTGCGCTCAAGGCCGGCATCGCCAAGGACATCATCGATGCGGTTGCCGCCGGCCGCCGCCCGTCGGCGATGAGCGCCGACGAGGACATCATCTACGATTTCGTCACCGAGCTGCACCGTAATAAGGGTGTCGCGGACGCGACGTTCAAGCGCGCGGAAGAGCGTTTCGGCAAAAAAGGCGTCGTCGATATCACGGGGATCGCGGGCTCCTACACCTTCATCGCCATGCAACTGAACATGGCGCGCTACCTGCCGCCCAGCGATGCCGGCGTTTGCCGCGTTTGCCGAACTGAAACGCGGTCGCCGTTTTCTGAGCCGGCTCACACCTGCAGATAACGCTGCCGCACGGTCGGATCGGCAGCCAGCGCGACTGATGTGCCCGACCAGACTACATAGCCTTTCTCAATCACTACATGGCGGTCGGCGAGCTTGAGCAGCGCGTCGATGTGTTTGTCGACGAGCAGGATGGCCTGGCCTTCGGCCTTGAGCCGTTTCAAGCTCGTCCAGATCTCGTTGCGAATGAGCGGCGCCAGTCCTTCGGTGGCTTCGTCGAGGATGACAAGCTTCGGATTGGTCATCAGGCTTCGTCCGATCGCCAGCATTTGCTGCTCACCGCCGGAGAGCTCGTTGCCCATGTTGCGGCGGCGCTCGGCGAGGCTCGGAAACATCTGATAAATGTCCTTGAGCTGCCAGCGCGGCGGGCCGAAGCGTGCGGCGGCGGTGGCGACCAAGTTCTCTTCCACATTGAGCGTGGGAAAAATCTGGCGACCTTCCGGCACCAGGCCAAGCCCAGCCTGGGCGATGCGATGGGGCGGCAGGCCGTTGAGTTCGGCGCCGTCGAACGCGATCCGCCCGCCGGCAACCGGCAAAAGCCCCATGATGGTCGAGATCGTCGTGGTCTTGCCCATGCCGTTGCGGCCAAGGAGCGTCACCACCTCGCCTTCGCCGACGGAAAAGCTCAAGTCGAAGAGGACCTGCGCGGCCCCGTAGGCGGCTTTGAGCGTTTCAACCGTTAGCACGCTTGCCTCACTCCATTTGTTCGCCGAGATAGGCGGTGATCACTTGCGGATCGGCGCGCACGTCGTCCGGCCGTCCGGTGGTCAGCACGCGGCCTCGGACCAGGACCGAAATGCGGTCGGCGAGCGCGAATACCGCCGGCATGTCGTGCTCGACCAGAACCATGGTCAGCCGGCCTTTCAGCCGGTTGAGCAAATCCACCTGGCGTTCGGCTTCTTCGCGGCCCATCCCGGCCATCGGCTCGTCGAGGAGCAGAAGGGTCGGTTGCATGGCGAGCGCGATGGCGAGTTCCAGCGCCCGCTTTTCGCCGTGCGAAAGCTCGCCGGCGCGCAGCTTGGCGCGATCGGCAATGCCGGTTTGTTCGAGCGCGGCCAAAGCCGGTGTGTTGAGGGCGGCTTCATCGGCGGCGCGGCCGAAGAAGCGCAAGCTCGAGCCGGTGCGGGCCTGCACCGCGAGCGCGACGTTTTCAAGGACCGAAAATCCCGGTAGGATCGACGTGATCTGAAAGCTGCGGGCGAGACCGCGCAGCGCGCGCAGTTCCGGTGGCGCCGCGGTCACGTCGGCGCCGGCAAAGGCGATTGAACCAGAGTCGGGAGCAATCAGCCCGGAGATTTGATTAATCAGGGTGGTCTTGCCGGCGCCATTCGGCCCGATTATGGCGTGCATTTCGCCGGCCGCGAAATCGAGCGTGATGTTGTCGGTCACGATCAGGCTGCCGAATTTCTTACTTAAAGACTGCAGGCGCAGCAACGGCTCAGTCATGGTCGAATCGCCGCCGCAAGTTCGCGCCAAGACCGAACAATCCGCCGAGCAATCCGCCGCGCGCGAACAGCACGACCAGCACCAGAATGGGACCGAAAATCACCTTCCAGTTTTCGGTGTAAGCGGACAGCCACTCTTCGGCGAGCAGGTAGGCGGCGCTGCCGAGCAAGGCGCCGTCGAGCGTGCCGACCCCGCCGAGAATGACCATGACGATAAGTTCGCCCGATACCTGCCAGGACATGTAAGCCGGCGCCACGAACTCAGTCAGGTTGGCGAGCAGAAAGCCGGCAAGACCGCCGATGCCGCCGGCGATGATGTAGGCGATGAGCTGAAAACGCCGCACCGCAAAGCCGATGGAGGCCATGCGCGTCGCGTTCTCCTTGGCCCCGCGCAGGACTCGTCCGAAGCGCGACACGACCAGCGAACGCGCGAACGCATACGTCGCCAACAGGCACAACAGAGTGAAATAATAGAAAGCGCGGTCGCTCTTTATGAGCGGCCAGCCGGCGATGGTATTGCGCGCATCGACGGTCAGTCCGTTGTCGCCGCCATAGGGCGCCAGCGATGTAGCGATGAAATACACCATCTGTCCGAAGGCAAGGGTGATCATGATGAAATACACGCCTTTGGTGCGGACGCAGACGATGCCGGTGAGCCAGGCAAACAGCATCGATACCGCGATCGCTGCGGGCAGCGCGATCAGCGCGTCGGTGACGCCGTGGGCGGAAAGAATGCCGACCGCATAGGCGCCCAGTCCGAGGAACGCCGCATGGCCGAACGAAATCAGCCCAGCGTAACCGACCAGAAGATCGAGTGCGACCGCGGCGACCGCGAACACCATGATGCGTCCGCCGATGTCGAGCAGATATTGCTGCGCCGACAACACAGCGAACACTGGAAGAAGCGCGAATACCAAAAAGATCAGCGCTGGCAGTACGATGTCGCGGCGCCAGCGCGTGGGCGCGCTGCTGCCCGCCGTGACCGCGGTAAGGGTCATCGCTAGCGGCCCCGCGCCGGGAATAGGCCGGCGGGACGAACGTAAAGCACGACCGCCATCAACACATAAATCAGCATCGAGGCGATTGCCGGCCCCGCCATTCTGGCCGGCGAGGGACTCATCAACAGCCGAAGCGTGTCAACCGAAAACGAGCGGCCAAGCGTGTCGACCAGGCCGATCAGCAAAGCCGCGATGAAGGCGCCGCGGATCGAGCCGATGCCGCCGATGACGATGACGACGAAGGCGAGGATGAGGATGTTGTCGCCCATTCCGGGCTCTACCGAGATGATCGGCGCGATCATGATGCCGGCGAAGCCCGCCAGCATGGTGCCGAAGCCGAACACGATCATGAACAGGCGCTCGATGTCGACGCCGAGTGCCGAGACCATCCGCGCATTGGTTGAGCCGGCGCGCACCAGCATGCCGATCCGCGTGAACGTCACCAAAACATAGAGGCCGGCGGCGATGCCGAGCCCCGATGCGATGATGACCACGCGCCATACTGGGTAAAGCAGGCCGTGCATCAGCACGATCGAGCCGGTGAAGTATTCCGGGATCGGCAGTGTCAGCGGCGCGGCGCCCCAGACCATCCGCACGGCGTGATTGAGAAACAGAATGATGCCGAAGGTGGCGATCACCTGATCGAGGTGGTCGCGGTTATAGAGATGCCGGAAGACCAGGAATTCCAGCGCCAAGCCGAAGCCGAGAGCGGCGACGAGCGCCAGGATCAACGCGATCAGAAAATTGCCGACCAGGCCGTAGAACGCGACTGCCAGATAGGCGCCGAGCATGTACTGGACGCCGTGGGCGAGGTTGATGAAATCCATCACGCCGAACACCAGCGTCAGTCCTGCGGCGATCAGGAACAACAAAACGCCGAGCTGCAGGCCGTTGAGGATTTGGATGAGGAGGAGTGTGACTGACATATCTTACCCGACCACTCCTGACGGAGGCGGGAGGCGGCAGTCATCAAGTCCGTGCGGCATGCGAAATGGGATGAGCAGGTGACGCTTCAAGGTTCGCGGATACTTCCTGTAAGTCGCAGTCCGGCACAGCCTTTTTTATAGTGCTCCTTCGGAGCGCCTTTTTCAAATTCATTTTTCGCAGGTCCACGGAGATTTCAGAAGTTTCGATAATAACCTTCCAGAAAATCAGTTGCGAGATGGGGGTGTGCACCGATCGCCTGCAAGCGCCGCATGGAGGTCTTGATCGGCGCGAGCCGAAGCGGTTCGCGACTGTCATTGCCTGCTGTCGTGCGATACGTGATGTGGGCAATGTTGTCGCGCGCGCACAGAGCCAGGCCGACGGCATGGGCCGCTGCGTAATCAGGACGCCGATCAGCATCCCAGGGCACGGCGATGACGTCGCAGTCGCGTCGCCACATTATCATGGACAAGCCCTCGACCACGGCATCGAAGCGCGCACCTGAGGTTGGTACGCTACCGTCGTGCAAGCCGAGGACGAGAAACCACTCGTCGGGCACGCCCAGAATTGAAGACGCTCTCGCCGCATCCTGCGCATGGCGAAGTGCGATTTCGTCCGCCGTTGCGTGATCAATGCCCGGCACCGGCACCTCGTTGCCATCCGTCAAAACGGCCACGAAAGGCGGCCTACCCTTGGCCGATGCCTGCGCGATCAAGTGGCCACAGAACAGGCTCTCGTCGCCTGGCGTCGTTGCAAGAACCAGCAAGTTTCGACCGCCAGTGACACATTGCAGGTCAACGAGAGTGCCGCTCACGGAATGCCTCATCGCTGGGAGCCCGGAGCGCGAGTTATCTCGCGGGTCGAACCGCCCCCGCAACGTCCACGCGCGCGATTATTGCCAGAATTGGACATGGCGTCGTTGATTTTGCCGGATTGGAATATTCGCGGGATTTCCACTGACTGTTATCTTTGGTAGTGAGGACGGGGACGCGCCCCGCTATCGGCACGGGAGCGCGCGCTCAGAGAAAGGAGCGCCCGATGAACCATATAGCCATCTCAACGAGACCGGCGGCGCGCGACGAAGCCCATTTTCCCAATCAAGACGGTTCCCGCGTCCCATATACGGTCTTCAACTCGCCCGCGATTTATGCCCGCGAGCAGGAACGCATCTTTCAAGGCCCGGTCTGGAGCTTCTTGGGCCTCGAATGCGAGATACCCAACCCGGGCGACTTCAAGAGCACCTTCATCGGCGACACGCCGGTGGTGGTGACCCGCGTCGAAGATGGTTCTTTGGCGGCGTGGGTGAACCGCTGCGCCCACCGCGGCGCAGCGGTCTGCCGCGTGGCCCGTGGCAACGCGATGGCCCATACCTGCGTCTATCATCAATGGAACTACACCGCGGCGGGCGATCTCCAAGGCGTACCGTTCCGGCGCGGCCGCAACGATATGACGGGAATGCCGAAGGACTTCGACCCGGCCAAACACAGCCTCCGCAAGCTTCGGGTTGAAAGCTACCGCGGTCTTCTATTCGCGACCTTCAGCAACGAGGTCGAACCACTCCCTGATTATCTCGGCCCGGAAATGACACGCTGGATCGATCGAATTTTTCACAAGCCGATCGTCTACCTCGGCTGCACGCGACAATACGCCAACGGCAATTGGAAGCTTTATTTCGAAAATACCAAGGATCCGTATCACGCCAGCCTGCTGCACCTGTTTCATACGACCTTCAACATCCTTCGCGTGAACATGGAAGCGCGCACGGATTGCGACAAGAACGGGCTTCATGGCGTGTTGCTGTCCATCAAGAAAGAAGACAGCAACGCGGACGACTACACCAAAGAAAAGATTCGCTCCTATCAGGAGGGCTTTCGGCTTGAGGACTCCTCGTTTCTGGCGATGGTCAAGGAGTACGAAGAGCTGGCGACCAACCATATACAGACGATCTTTCCGCAGCTCATCATCCAGCAAATCCACAATACCTTGGCGGCGCGGCAGCTGCTGCCGAAAGGGCCGGATCATTTTGAACTGGTATTCCACTTCTTCGGCTATGCGGACGATACGCCGGAGCTGAGGGCGCTGCGGATCAAGCAGGCCAATTTGGCGGGGCCCGCAGGGTACATCTCGATGGAGGATGCCGAGGCGATCGAGCTGGTTCAGCAGGGCATCATCGGTGACGGTGCAAGCGCTGCATCCGTACTCGAAATGTCACGCTCGGCCCCCGATCAGCGCAATTCGTTGATCAGCGAGAGCTTGGTTCGGCGGTTCTGGGTCGGGTACCAGAAGCTGATGGGGTTTGAGAGCGCTTCCGAAATTGCGAGCTCGCTATGAGTCTGTCCGCCGAAATCCTGCTCCGGCTGGAAATGCAAGACCTGCAGGATCGTTACATGGCCGCCATCGATAACGACAAGCTGGAGGACTGGCCGAGTTTCTTTGTCGAGGACTGCCTGTACGAGATCATCCCGAAGGAGAATGCCGACGCCGGCCTGCCTATTCCGCTGGTCTATTGCGACAATGCCGCGATGTTGCGAGATCGCGTGATTTCGCTGCGTCACGCCAACATCTACGCGCAGCCGTATTATCGGCATTTCCTGTCGGGCTTATCCTGTCGCATGGTCGGCGACGACCGCGTCGAGATGAGCGCGAGTTATCTCGTTATCAACACCACGCCGGCCGGCGAGTCTCAGGTCTATCAGGCCGGCCGCTATGAAGACGTCGTCGTCAAGACCGATAAGGGCTGGCGGTTCAAAAGCAAGCGGGCGATCTACGACACCTCCCGTGTTCAGACGCTGCTCGCTTATCCGATCTGAGACCTATCATGCCGGAATGGATCGATGTCGCAGCCGAAAGCGACGTCGCCGAAAGTGGCGTACTGGCGGTCAACGCTAACGGGGAAGAGCTCGCACTCTTCAAATTGAGCGGCGCCGTTTTCGCCCTGATCGATCGATGCAGCCATGGGGCCGCGCGACTTTCGGAAGGGTATATTGAAGGTGGTTGCGTAGAATGTCCGTTGCACCAGGGTCTGATAGACATCCGCACCGGCGAACCGCGCGCCGAACCCGTTGCGCATCCCGTTCAGTGCTTTCCGACCCGCATTCGGGATGGGCGCATTGAAGTCGAGCTGTGATCGTCCGACTGCGCGCCGTCAGTGCGTTTCGACGGCGCCGCTGACGTCATCGGTGCCGCCCGATGCTCGCGTGGCGGATGGAAGTTCGCCAAATTTATTGGCATATTCGCGGGAAAACCGTCCGAGGTGGTTAAAACCGCATTCAAGGGCGACGGCGGCGATGCTGCGCGATCGGTCCCGCAGCAGGCGATCGCGCGCCTCCCGCAGACGAACGGACCGCAAAAATTGCATCGGCGTCGTCTCGCGAAACCGGCGGAAGCCATAAAGAAGAGTTCGCACGGGTGTGCGTGCTGCTGCTGCGATGTCTTGCAGCGTGATCGGTTCGCGAGCGTGAGCCGCAATGAAGGCTTCTGCGCGAAACACGCTGGCCGGAGCGGGACATTGCGTCCGCTCCTTGGTATCGTTGTTGCGGCCGTGCCCCGCGATCAGAAGTCTGATCAACAAGTTCACATAGTTCGTGGAAATTCTGCGGTCTGACTGGATCATACGGAGCACTTCGGGGCTGCTGATCAAGGTCTCCAAGTGCATGAGCCAAGGCCGCAGCGTCCGGTCGCCGATGTCGATGACCGGATCGAGCACGACGCTGCGCATCCCGGCATGCGCTTGAAACGCGCTTTTATCGATCCGTACAACAATTTGCTCGCAATCGCTGGAAAAGCGCCCTTCCAATCGGCGTCCGGGGGCCAAGGTGATGGCCCGATGCGGACTTATGTCTGTTTCCGTCGCTCCACTGCGCATCCGGGCGTGGCCGGAGAGACAAAATATGACGACATGGTAGCCGTCGAGCGGCGGAACCTCGATGCGGGCTTCGCCGAAGCTTATGGCATTGATCCAAACACCCGGCAGGCCGATGACGTCCATATGGTTCGGACGCCGGGCTCGGCTGCCGATCGGCAGCAGCGTGTGAGGCTGCAGAATCTTAGCGATGCGGTCGCGCGCCTCGGTAACATCCTCGCAAGAAAACAGGCGACATTGCCGCAGCGCGGCGACATCCGTTTTGACCGAAAGCGGCACGGCTGCTGCCCGGGCCATGGGAGCCGTACTCCTGATCCCTGTGTGTCGATCGCAAATCACAGTGCAAAAAAGGGGCCAAGCACTTCGCTTGAATTATTGCGGTACGCCGGACCGGCGCGTCGTACTTCCATATTAATTTTGATTTCTTGCGCCAGGCGCAAGCTCGCGCATTGACCGTTGCCGCACCACTCCTAGACTTTTCATCGATGTTTTTGCTTGTGGCGGACGCGCCGGGCGGCCCTGCCAGACAGGGGTGAACGATGAAATTTGGGATGTTTTATCCGGTCGCTGTGGCCTCCGAAGCGGACCTCGGCAAAGGCTTGTGGGGATTAGACCGCAGCCGTTATGACCGGACGATCCAGGAACTGCGCGAGCAAGCGATCTGCGCCGACGAGACTGGCTGGACCTCGATGATGTTCGCCGAGCATCACTTCGAGATTGAAGGTTATCACGTCACTCCCAATCCGCTGATGCTGAACGTTTATCTGGCGCAGCACACCAAGCGGCTGCGCCAGGGACAAATGGGGCTCGTGTTGCCGAACTGGAATCCGCTGCGGCTGGCGGAAGACATTGCCATGGCCGACCACCTGACTGGAGGGCGCCTCGATATCGGGTTGAGCCGCGGCTACCAGCCGCGGTCGGTTGGAGTGATGGGTCAGCACTATCACGCCAACGCCGCAGGGACCGGCCGCTCCGAGGTCGAAGCGGTCAACCGCAAGATCGTCGAAGAATGGTTTGAGGTGATGCGCCGCTCCTGGACGGAGGATCTTTGGAATTACCAGGGTGAATTTATCTCTGTGCCGCCGAATGGCATCGAATGGAAACATCCGATTTCGGCCCGTCTCAATGCCGGTGTCAACGACGGCATGTTGACCCAAGTTGCTACCGTGCCGAAGCCAAAACAACTGCCCTATCCGCCGCTGTTTACCACGCTTAGCCAAAGCCCCGAGACGCTGGCATGGTCGGCGCGCATCGGCGCCTCCATCGTTACGCTCGCTGCTGATCTTGATATCGTGCGTTGGCTGTTTCAGAGCTACATTGACGAAGCGGCAAAGCATGGCTGCAAGCTTCGCTTTGGCGAATATTCTCCGCGCGGCGGCGTTGTGCTTTGCCGCAACGTGGCCGTCGGCAAAACGCATGAAGACGCCATGGAGACCGCCCGGCAGGGTTCGGCGTTCTGGACCCATTGGCTTGGCGAGTTCGGTTTTTTCGAAGCCTTGCGGATGAAAGGTCAGGAGGGGCCGGTTCCTAAAACCTTCGAGCAAATGCTCAAGAGCGGGATGCAAATCGTCGGTACCCCCGACGAAGTCGGCGAAGAAATCCAGCGTCTCAAAGATACGCTAAACGTCGACTACATGATTTTCATCATGTACGCTGGAATGACCGAACATAAGCGTATGCTGGAATCCATTCAGTTGTTTGGGGAAAAAGTCATTCACATGTTCGCAGATGCCGATACTCCGGAAACTAAAGTGGCGGCCGTTGGGGGATAGGCAGTACGGATGACCGATCGGCAGGACGGCGACTTCGCGGAGATTCGCTCAGTCGGCCGGGCACTGGATCTTCTGGAAATTATGCAGCGCGCGGCGCCCCCCGGAATTCGCGTCAGCGACGCGGCGGCGACCCTGGGAATCGATCCCGCCACCGCTTCCCGTTTGATGGCGACCTTGATGACACGCGGCTATGCGAGCCGCATGCCCAACCGCCGCTTCACTCTTGGCGCACGGTCGTTGCGCCTTGTCTCGGGATGGATCGATCGTCTGCTCCAAATAGCGGACGCGCCGATGCGGCGCATCGCCGACGGTTGCGGTGAGACCGTGTACCTTCTGCAGCTGGTCGGCAGTGAAGCAGTCACATTGGCTCGGCTCAGCGGCGGTCGGCGCGCCTTGGTCGAGGGCGAAATCGGGCCGAGCTATCCGCTGTGGGCGGCGGCCGCCGGGCGGGCGCTGCTTGGCACGCTTCCTGCTGCCCAAGGCTTCGCGCTGCTGCCGGCAGAGCCATTCCCCGCCTTCACCCCGAAAACCAAGAGGACTTGGTTCGAAGTTTGTGCGGCGATGCAGGCCGGCCGACGCAGCGGCATTCACGCCGAGGAAGGCGAGATAAACTTGCTGCTTAACTGTTACGCCACGCTCCTGCAGCATGGTGAAAAAGACGAGAAGCTCGCGCTCGCGGTCAGCTTCGAAGCCGCGCGCCCGGAGAGTGACCGTCGGCTCATCAGGCAGGCGCTGCAACGCGAATGGCGGGAATTCGCCTTGCACATCTGACCGAGGCGAGCGATCCGGACACATCCTTCAAACGAAGCCGACTGACCTACGTGCAAACCGCCTTTACATTTGAACAGCTCGCGCAACCGAAGATCGCCGAAGCCGACGGCATTCTCAAAACCTGCGTCCATTATGGTTTCTGTACCGCGACCTGCCCAACTTACGTGCTGTTTCGCGACGAGAACGACTCCCCGCGCGGCCGCATCGACCTCATCCGCGCGATGTTGGAGAAGGGCGGAACGCCGGACCCAAAAACGGTGCATCACCTCGACCGTTGTCTATCGTGCCTGTCTTGCGTGACGACGTGTGCGGTCAAGGTGGACTACGCGCATCTGATCGATATCGCGCGCGTCTACATCGAGGACAATTATCGCCGCCCGTTTGGCGAGCGGATGCTGCGGTGGATGATTGCTGAACTTTTGCCATATCCGCGGCGCTTTGCTTTTGCGTTGCGCCTGGCGCGGCTTGCCGGACCGTTCGCCGGCGCCTTTCCGCTGCGGCTGCGAAATCTGATCAGGCTCGCGGCCGGGCGGCCCGTGGATGGTGAAATTCTTCGCCCGGGAATCTATCCGGCGCAAGGTACCCGGAAGATGCGCGTGGCGTTGTTGCCGAGCTGCGCGCAACAGGCGCTCGAGCGCAATATCAACGCCGCAACGATCCGGCTTTTGCAGCGGCATGGCTGCGAGGTTGTGGTCGCGGCGGGCGTCGGCTGTTGCGGCGCGCTGCCGCTGCACGTGGGCCGCGAGGCGCAAGGTAAAGCCTTGGCCGGCGCGAATGTCGCGGCTTGGAGCGCGGAATTTTTGAACCGCCTCGATGCGATCGTCGTCAATGCTTCGGGCTGCGGCACGACGGTGAAGGATTACGGGCATCTTGTCGGCGGCAAAGACGCCCATCGCGTCGGCGCGCTCGCGCGCGACGTCACCGAACTTGTTGCCGATCTTGGCTTGTCACGCGGCAACGCCGAGGCTTATCGGGTCGCCTATCACGATGCCTGCTCGCTGCAGCACGGTCAGCGCGTAACCACTCAGCCGCGGGCGCTTCTGGCGCAGGCAGGCTTCAACGTGCTCGACGTTCCTGAGCGTCATTTCTGCTGCGGCTCCGCCGGCACCTATAATCTATTGCAGCCGGATATTGCAGCCGCACTCGGCCGACGTAAGGCCGCACATATCGACAGCGTCGACCCCGACATTATTGCCGCCGGGAATCTCGGCTGCCTCGTGCAGATCGGGCGCTTTACGCAAGCGCCGGTCGTTCACACTGCGGAGTTACTGGATTGGGCGACCGGCGGACCCATGCCGCCGGGTTTGCATGGCAGGGCATTGCGCAAGCCGGTGCCGCTTGCCGCGCAGGTAGGCGCTGCGGCTAGCTCATCAACTGCCGCTGACGCTGATTCCACAGGCGTTTGGTGACGCACGCGCACATCACATAATGAGGTCTTCCATGAGTTCGGCAAATCTCGAAACGTTTTTTGCCGCTGTCGCCGGAGCGTTCGGAGCAGACGGCATCAACCGCTCCGAGGAAACCATCCGGCGTTATGGCGAGAACACCATGCCCGGCGGCGATCGACCGCCGGCCGGCGTGGTTTATCCACGTTCGACCGACGATGTGCAGATCATCGTTCGCGCAGCCAACCAGCACAAGGTGCCGCTTTACCCGATCAGCACCGGCAACAATATCGGACTTGGCACGCGTTCGGCGATCACGGCCGGGCAGGTCGTCGTCGACCTTGGCCGCAACATGAACCGCATCGTCAATATCGACGAGAAGCTCGCCTTCGCCGTGGTCGAGCCGGGCGTGAGCTATCAGATGCTGTACGACGAGCTGGTGCGGCGCGGCAACAAGTTGATGCTCGACGTCACGTCAGGTCCGCCGCAAGGCGGCATGATCGGCAATGCCCTCGATAAGGGCGCGGGCTACTCGCCGTATTTCGATCATTTCGGATTTTCCTGCGGCATGGAGATCGTACTCGGTAACGGCGAAGTTCTGCGCACCGGCGACGGCTCGCTGGACGCCAAGGACCTGATCAACTGGCATACGTCGAAATACAGCTTCGGGCCGATCCTCGACGGGCTTTTCGCCCAATCGAACTATGGCATCGTCACCCGCATGGGCGTGTGGCTCTTGCCGCGTCCGCCCGCAGTACGGTCGTTCCATTTTACCTTTCCCGACGACGACGATCTGGAAACCATCATCGAACTTTGCCGTCCTCTGAAGCTGTCGAATTTCGTGCCGACGCTGATGCGCGTCTCCAACGATCTTTATCTGTGCGGTTCGGAGGGCGAAAGTCCGGAATACAAAACGAGCGGCGGCAAGCGCTCGATCTCCGACGAGGGGCGGCGGCATTTGCGCGAGCGTCACGGGCTCGGCGCCTGGAACGTTTCGGGCGCATTCTACGGTCCGAGCGCTGCAGCGATGGAGCCGCAAATCCAGCGGGTCCGCGACATATTCAAGCAAAGCGGCAAAGCGAGCTATATCGCGCACGAAGACGCGGCAGCTATCCCGCCGCTGCAAGTTGCGATCTATGCTTTTTCCGGCGTGCCGAGCCTCGGTGAGCTCGGTCTTTTGAAGTGGCGGCCGGGCGGCGGCAATATCTGGTTTACGCCGGGCACACCAATGGATGGCCGCGTCGCCAACGAGTTTCAGCGACTGTGCCGGAGCATCTACCAGGAGTTCGGCCTTGACTATACCGTGATGAATGTCTGCAGCGCCCGTTTTGCCCGCGGCCTGCATGTGATCACGTTCAATCGCGAAGACGCCGACGAGCGCGCTCGTGCCGATGCCTGCTACCGCAAGATGTCGGCGGAAGTCGCAGCCCGCGGCGTATTCGTCGGTCGCGCGCCGCTCGATTATCACGAATTGCACATGGCGCAGACCATGCCGGCCTTCCGCGGTGCCTGTTCCGGCATCAAGACCGCGCTTGATCCGAACGGCGTTATCGCGCCTGGTCGCTACGGCATCGGGCCCTAGCGCGCCAAAGGCCGGCCGGCGAAGCGGCCGCTATTTCAGGGGGCAATCCTTGGCATACGGGTCGCCATAGTTGGTGAACACCACCTTGACGATTTCGGTCTCGTATTTGCCGTCGGCGCGTTTGGCCACCTTGGTCAAATAGAAATTCTGGATCGGATAGTGGTTGTTGTTGAATTTGAAAGCGCCGCGCAGCGATTTGAAGTCTGCCTTGACGAGCGCCGCGCGCAGACCGTCCTTGTCGGCGAGGTTGCCCTTGACCGCGCGCACTGCGCTGTCGATCAACAGTGCCGCGTCGTAAGCCTGGAACGCATAGGTAGCTGGAATGGCGTTATATTCCTTGATGTAGGCGTCGACGAACGCCTTGTTCTGCGGGGTATCGAGGTTCGGCGCCCAGTTGGCGCCGGCGTACATGCCGAGCGCCGCATCCTGTTGTGCCGGCAGCGTCGACTCGTCGACGGTGAACGCCGACAGAAACGGGATTTTGTCGGCCAGGCCGGCCTGCCGGTACTGCTTGACGAAGTTCACCCCCATGCCGCCGGGCAGGAAGGCATAGATGGCGTCGGGGCTGGCGGCGGCGATCTTCGAAAGCTCCGCCGCATAATCGAGCTGGCCGAGCGGCACGTAGATCTCGTCGAGAATTTCACCGGTGAATTTGTGCTTGAAGCCGGCGGCGGCATCTTTGCCGGCCTGATAGTTCGGCACGATGATGATGGCTTTCTTGAACCCGGCATCCTGCGCGTATTGGCCGGAAACCTCGTGGACCTGGTCGTTCTGGTAGGAGGTGACGAAAAAATTGGGGCTACAGTCCTTGCCGGCAAAGGCAGATGAGCCGGCATTGGGGCTGATCAGGAACACATTCGCTTCGGTGACCGGCTTTTCGATGGCACCGAGAATGTTGGAGAAGATCGGGCCGACCACGAAATCGACTTTGTCGCGATCGATCAGGGATTTGACCTTGGTCACCGCGACGTCGGGCTTGAGCTCGTCGTCAACGACCACGACCTCGGTGTCGACACCGCCGAGCTTGCCGCCCAAATCCTTCACCGCCAGCGCAAAACCGTTGCGCAATTGCTGGCCGTTCACTGCCGGAGGGCCCGACAGCGTGGCGATGACCCCGACTTTGAGGTTGTCTGCACCCGCTGCCGAGTTCAGCAATCCGAGAGCCGCGGCGAGGGCAACGAGTGACGTGTATTTGAGCATGTGTCAGTCTCCTGATCGGTCCGGCAACGCAGGGTTCGGTGCCGCAGCTCCCGTGCCTTGGTTCGGTGTCTTTGGCGGCCTTAATCGTACCGTGGCGGATACTTTAAGGTTAAAACACCGGCTTTGGGAAGCGGGATGGGTGACAATAATCGCGCCTGCCGCTAGTGGTCCAATTCCAACATTCGCCGGCAAATTTACGCTGTCGCGCGATTGCGGATGGCTACGCATTGGCCGCCGGCGACCCGCATGCTTGAATGCGCCAAACCGGGACAAAGAGTTAAGAGCAGTGAGGGTTTGATGTACACAATGACGCCGGGCATTACCAAGGCCGGGACGGGCATCGACGGCATCGTCTGGAATATTCTTGGCCAGACTTACGTGCCCAAGCAGCTGTCCGAAATCTCGTTTGCCTGGCTCGCAACATTCCCGCCCGGCACCTTCGTGCCGCCGCACATTCATCCGACCCAGGACGAATTCATCTATCTGTTCGAGGGTCGGCTCGACCTCGTGCTCGAAGGCCGCGACTTCGTCGCCACCTCCGGCGATTTGATCCGGCTGCCGATGAACTTGGCGCACGGCATCTTCAACAAATCCGACCAGACCGTGAAATGCTTTTTCTGGGTGACGCCGACGCGCAAGCTCTACGATCTGTTCTGGGCCATCCACAGCATGAAAGAGCAGAACCCGCCGGATGTGGTTGCGCTTTCGGCCAAGCACGAAGTGATGTTCCTGCCGCCGCCGGCCGAATAGGGCCGGTTTTCCGATCCGGGCCGGCCCGGTGACAAGCTCCGCGCGGAGCCCCGGAATCCGTAACCGCCTTCAGCGAATATGGATTCCGGACTAGCTACTCTGTGGCGATCCGGAATGGCATGCCTCACGCCGCCTTGTTGACCTGCTCGCAGGCGAAGCTAGCGGCGGAAACGTAGCCGCACACGATGGCTTTGCGCCGCTCGGACGAGAGCACGTCGTCGATGTTGGTAAAGCCCTCCGGTGCGCGCGGTTCCACCTCATCGATCGCGCCTTCGGTTCCGCTTTTCCGCGCGCAACGGACATGAACCGGCGGGCCGCACCGGCTTAATCGATCGAAAATGTCGCAGCAGCAACATTGACGAGCCCGCAGCTCAAAGGATTTTATCCGCGGTCGCGAACGCTGTAGAATAACGTCGAATGGCACTTTGACGGGCAACCATGTTGCGTCGATGGATCATCATTGCGGCGATGCTTGTTTCCGGCTTCGCTTGCGGTCAGGCTGCCGCGCAGGAGGCAATCGGCTCAGTCAGTCGGATACAGGGAGAGGCACGCGGTACGCGTGGCAGCACCACGCAGGCACTCGGCCTCAATACGTCGGTTTTTCGCAACGAGGTCGTATCGACCGGCGAAGAAGGGCGGCTCGAAATCATTTTTACCGACGACACGCGGCTAACACTCGGTGAGAAGGCGAAGCTGACGCTCGATAGGTACGTCTTCAACCCTGCTGCTGGCAGCGGAATGATCAGGTTCAGGGTGGTCGGCGCCTTGCGGTTTCTCTCCGGTCAAGTGTCGAAGCTGAGGACGTCCGTCGTCAGTATAACGACGCCCGTTGCGGTCGCCGGCGTTCGCGGGACAGAATTCTGGGCTGGGCCGATCGACAATCAGGCACTCGGGGTGTTGCTTATCGAAGGTGCCGTGAGCGTGTCGAACTCGGCAGGAGAGCGGATCCTAGGTCAGCCCGGTCAAGGCACCAATATTGCCGCGCGTGGCGCAGCGCCCGGGCCCGTCACCTTCTGGCCGCCGGACAAGGTCAACCGCGCCCTCGCGGCTGTGACGTTCCGATAGCAAGGCTGGCGGCCGTGGTGGCACGGCCTCGAGCGCACGAATTCTTTACGTCCGTTCCAGCATTATGGCGCCCACACCCCGGAGACATCGCATGCCGATGCCGGCACGTTTCTTTATGGGCGCGGTCGCGCTGTGCGGAATTTGCATGCTGGTGCTTGCCTGCCGCAGCGGCCGGATCTGCTCCGTGGGGCGGTGCTATGAAGCCGGCCAAAATCCAGTTTCGTACGGCCTGACTTTCGCACTGGATATTTTCATCGTCATTTTTTGTGCGGCGGAAGCGGCCGGATATCCGCCTGCCGAAGTCTTCGACGTCATCGGTCTCGGCTGGATCAATTCCTTCTGCCGCGCCTGCGGCAACGCGTAGCGTCGAACAGTCAGATCACTTCGACGGCCGACCCTTAAGCGGCGAAGCAGCGGAGAATGCGATCCGCACGAACGACGTCACGCCGCCTTGTTGACCTGCTCGCGGGCGTAACCGGCGGCGGAAGCGTAGCCGCGCACGATGGCTTTGCGCTGCTCGAATGAGAGCACGTCGTCGATGTTGGTGAAGCCTTCAGGCGCGCGCGCTTCCACCGCGTCGATCACGCCTTCCGGCCCGCCGCGGCGGTTCATGCGCACGATGTCGGCCGTCAGCGGCAGCCGCGTCTGCTCATAGAGCCAGAGCGCGTGCACCGGATGCTCGGCATCTTTGAGCCGGTCGGCAAGGCAGCGCGCGTCAAGGATCGCCTGCGAGGCGCCATTCGAGCCGACCGGATACATCGGATGCGCGGCGTCGCCCAACAGCGTGACCCGGCCGAAACTCCAGCGCGGCAGCGGATCGCGATCGCACATCGGGTATTCCCAGAACTCGTTGCTCGCCTCGATCAGCGCGCGGGCGTCGACGTACGGAATGCGGAAACGCTGCACCCGCGGCATCAGGTCTTCGAAACGGCCGGGGCGCGACCAGTCCTGTTTCGCCGGCAGCGTCGTGCCGTCTGCGACCCTGCCGAGGACGGCCCAGTTCGTCAGCCTGGTATCCGGACGCAGTCCGGGCGCGATCGGATAGATCACGAGCTTGGCTTCGAGCCCGCCGGCCACGACCATCGAGCGGCCGGTCAGGAATGCCGGCCAGTCGATGGCGCCGCGCCAGAGCATTAGCCCGTTCCACGGCGGCGGTCCCTCGTTTGGACAGAGCGTTCCGCGCACCACGGAATGGATGCCGTCGGCGCCGATCAGGATATCGCCGCACGCGGTGTGGACATGGGAGCCGCTGCGATCGAAGAAATAGGCCGTGACACCACCATCGTCCTGGGTAAACGAGCCGAGCCGGCAGTTCACATGGATGCGCGATTCGCCGAGCCGCACCCGTACCGCCTGATAGATCACGGTTTGGAGCCGGCCGCGATGAATGGAGAATTGCGGCACCTCATAGCCGGCGTCGGTGCCGCGCGGCTCGCGCCAGATCTCCTGGCCGAACCGGTTGGTGTAGAACAGCTCGTAGGTGCGGATCGCGACCGCGTCCAGGCGCTCCAAAAGCCCAAGCTCGGCGAGCTCCTTGATGGCGTGGGGCAGCGTGTTGATGCCGACGCCAAGCTCGCGGACCGCGTCCGCCTGCTCGAAAATCTCGCAATCGATCCCGCGCGCGTGCAACATCAGCGCCGTCACCAGGCCGCCGATGCCGCCGCCGGCAATGATCGCTTTCATGACGCTACTCCAACCAACCAATAAATCTAGGGTGGGTTAGCCGCCCGGCGACGGTAACCCAACCGCGCGGCAGCCAAGCCCGCGGCGCAGTCGGTGGGTTACACGGCCGCGCCATTAACCCACCCTACGAATGGGGACAAAAAATGCAATGTTTTGCCGCCGACATGGTTATGGCCCGCTTTGTTATAACAACCCGCACCTGTGGTGCGGACTTGCCGCCGGCGCGGTTATGAGGTTTCGGTAACGGACGATCTTTGGGTCCGGGAGAGCATCATGAGCCGCACCGCGCATTTGCGCATTCCGTTTTTCGATGCGCGGCATCGCGCCTTCGCCGACGAACTCGATCAATGGGCGAGCGAAGCGGTGCGGGAAGTTGAGGGCGGACAGGCGGCGCATGGCGACGTTGATGATATCTGCCGGCGCTGGGTGCGTACGCTTGGCGCTGCCGGCTGGCTGCGGCACTGCGTGCCGGCAGGCTTCGGCGGGGCGCATGATCCGCTGCGCTCGCTTTATCTGGTGATCGCCCGCGAGACGCTCGCCCGCCATAGCGGGCTCGCCGATTTCGCCTTCGTCATGCAGGGGCTGGGCAGCGGCCCGATCGGGCTTGCCGGATCGGATGAGGTCAAGAAGCGCTATCTGCCGCGGGTGGCGAGCGGGGAGGCCATTGCGGCTTTCGCGCTCACCGAGCCCGAGGCCGGCTCCGACGTTGCGGCAATAGCCACCTCGGCGCGGCGCGACGGTGACGGCTATGTGCTTGACGGCGAGAAGATATGGATTTCCAACGGCGGCATCGCCGATTTCTATGTGGTGTTTGCGCGCACCGGCGAGGCGCCGGGCGCGCGCGGGCTGTCCGCCTTCGTCGTCGATGCCGACGCGCCGGGTCTCGAGATCGCCGAGCGGCTGGAAGTCACGGCGCCGCATCCGCTCGCGCGGCTACGTTTTGTGTCCTGCCACGTTCCGGAAGGAAACCGCATCGGCGCGCCCGGCGAGGGCTTTAAGATCGCGATGCGCAATCTCGATATCTTTCGCTCCTCCGTCGCCGCCGCCGCGCTCGGTTTTGCCCGCCGCGCGCTCGACGAAGCGCTGGCGCGCGTGACGACGCGGAAAATGTTCGGGCAGACGCTGGCCGACTTTCAGCTCACCCAGGCGGCGCTCGCCGACATGGCGACCGAAATCGATGCGGCCGCGCTGCTGACCTACCGCGCCGCCTGGCTGCGCGACGTCGAAGGCGTCTCGACCACGCGCGAAGCGGCGATGGCGAAGATGACGGCGACCGAGGGCGCGCAGCGCGTCATCGATCGGGCGGTACAATTGTACGGCGGGCTCGGCGTCGCTACCGGCTCGGTGGTCGAGCACCTTTATCGCGAGATCAGGCCGTTGCGCATCTACGAAGGGGCGACCGAAGTGCAGAAACTCATCATCGGGCGCGATTTGCTCAAAGCGCGGAACTAAGACTGTTTACCGTGCGCGATTTTTCGCGCGGCGGTATGGTTAACAACTTCTAAATAGCCCGGCCGCTCGCGCTTTTGATTCATGAAAAAGTGAAGCCTTTCTGCGAAGGGTCGTCCTTTGAGGTGGCTCTTGAGTAAGCCTGCGAAGCGACGCTTTTCCCTCGAATTATCCGCCGGGCGGGAAGTCATCGACGTATTGGTGATTTTCTCCATATGCCTTGTGGCCTATATGGCGGTGGCGGAATGGGGCGGAATGACGCTCCTGAGCAAGCTTCTCGGCGTCGAGCCGGTGAAGCCGTCATTCCTTTATTTCTTCGGCATGGCGCTGGTGGTGTTCAGCCTGCGCCGCATGGGCGACCAACGCAGCGAGCGCGCCAAGCGGCTCGCCGCCGAGCAGCACGCGCAAGTGGTTTCGATGCGCGATCCGCTGACGCAATTGCCCAACCGGCGCAAGTTCCAGGAAGACGTCGGCAAAGTGTTGAAGAAGTCCGACAACAAGATGAGCGTGTTGTTGCTCGGTCTCGACCAATTCAAGAAACTCAACGAAGTATACGGTCACCTCGGCTGCGACGAGGCGCTGCTGCAAATTGGCGCGCGCATTCGCGACCGTGCCACGCCTGGCGACTTCTTCGCGCGGATCGGCGACGACGAGTTTGCGCTGTGTCTCGCCGGCGGCGACCCGGACAGCGCGCGCCGCGTCGCCTTGACCTTGGTGGAGATCGTCAAGCAGCCGGTTCAGATCGGCATCGAGCAGCACAGCATCGGCGCCAGCGTCGGCATCGCCCAGGCCGGCCGCGGCCATGTGACGGTCGACGAACTGCTGCGCTGCGCGCATGTCGCGCTGTCGCGCGCGCGCGGTCTGCACACCGAATTCTGCTTTTTCGATCCGAAGATGGACGCCCACATCCGCGAGCGCTCGCTCCTCGAAAAAGATCTGCGCGCGGCAATCGGGGGCGACGCGCTGCGCCCCTATTATCAGCCCATCGTCGATCTGAAAACGCGACGGATCGTCAGTTTCGAGAGCCTGGCGCGCTGGCACAATCCGGTCACCGGCCTGATCTTGCCGGACACCTTCATCCCGCTCGCCGAAGAGCTTGGGATTTTGGATATCGTGTCCGGCCAGCTGTTCGGCGACGCCTGCCGCGATGCCGCATCTTGGCCGGAAGACATCTCGCTTACCTTCAACTTCTCGCCGTCGCAGCTCAGCGATCGCTCGTTCGCCGAGGCGGTACTCACCGTTCTGCGCGACACCGGCTTCCCGCCGCATCGCCTCGAAGCGGAGATCACCGAAAGCGCGCTGGTCGAGGACCTGGAAGCGACGCGGCACGCGATTTCGACGCTGCGCAACGCCGGCGTCCGCATCGTGATCGACGATTTCGGCACCGGCTATTCCAGCCTCTACCACCTGTACGAATTGCGCTTCGACAAGCTCAAAATCGACAAGCGCTTCATCCAGGAACTGGTGGTCACCGGCGAAAGCGCCGTTTTCATTCGCGCCATGGTCGGCCTGTGCCGCGGCTTGAATCTGACCGTCACCGCGGAGGGCATCGAGACCGACGTGCAGGCGGTGGCCGCTCTGGAGCACGGCGTCGATCAGGCGCAAGGCTTCCTGTTCGGCAAGGCGGTTCCGGCGGAGCAGGTGGCGCAATTGCTGGCGGCGCCGGTCAAGCTCGTGGCGTGATTCTGCACCACAAAATAGCTACGCACCGGCGAGATTTTTGGCCAGCATAAATCCCGAACCGGCGCCGGTGCCGGCGCCCGGCCAGGTCGAAGCGCCGACCATGTAAAGGCGATCGACCGGCATACGGTAGCGTGACCAGCCGAACGCTGGACGGAACAGGAAGTTCTGGTCGAGATGGTGGCTGCCGCCGAGGCTGTCGCCGCCCACCAGATTGGGGTTGTCGCGTTCGAGGTCGCGAGGCGACAATACGGCGCGCGCGAGAATCTTTGCAGTGAAGCCCGGTGCGTAACGCGCGATGAGATCGATGACGCGGTCCGCATAAGCTTCCTTCACCGCATCCCAGTCGGTGCCGGTAATGATGCCGGCGGCGTCGCCCCTGATCTGCGACGGCAAGACACGAACCTGAACCCACAGCACATGCGCGCCTTCGGGCGCGCGCGACGGATCAATGGCGGTCGGCTGTCCGACCACGAGGCCCGGTTCGGCCGGCAGAAGTCCATCGAGCGCTTCGGTGTAGGTCTTTGCCAAGGCGGCCAGCGATGGGGCGAGGTGCACGTAGGCGAACCGGCGCAGCGCGGCGCCGGCACTCCAGTCCGGCAAATCGCTGAGCGCGAGATGGATCATCATGGTCGCCGGTCCCGGCCGCAGCGCGGCCAGCCGCCGCATCGGCGGCGATTGCTCGGAGATGAGGTCGCCGAACAGCACCCGCGGATGCAGATTGGCGACGACGGCCCGCGATGCGTCGAGGCGTTCGCCGCTCGCCAGCACGACGCTGCTCGCCGCACCGTTGTCGACGGCGATGCGCGCGACGGGCGCGTTGAGCCGTACCTCGCCGCCAGCGGCTTCGATCGCGCGCACCATGGCGGTGACGATCGTATCGGCGCCGCCCTGTCCGAGCGCCATGCCGAACGCCTGGTCGGCCATCGCCTCGAGGTACGGAAACAGCGCGCCTCCGGCGACATCCGGTGAGAAATCGAGATGCATGCCCCAGATCGCCAACATCGCCTTGACCTTGTCGCTTTCGAAATTCTCGTCGAGCCATTCGCGCGGCGACGACAGCAAAAGGCGCACGGTGTCGGCGACCCATGCGGTGCCGCGCGCCCGCCATGCCGAGTAGGCGACGCGCAGCGCCGCCCACGACGGCGACCGCGAACCGAGCAGCGCGAAAATGTGCGGGGCATCCTCGCTGAAAGCCCACGTCATTGCCCGCCAACGCTCCGCGTCCGCCGGACTTACGGCCTCGATGCGTGCCGCGTTGGCTTGCGCGTCCTTGCCAACGCCGAGCCACGTGCCGTCAGGGAACGCGGTCGCGAAGCATTGCTCGGCGCCGACGAACTTCAGCCCGTTGGCGAGCAGCCGGTGCTTGTGTGCGGCAAAGAACGGCGAGCCGGCGAACAGGCCCAAATTCATCGCGTAGAGGTCGTGACGAAACCCCGGCCGGGTGACTTCGGCGGTCTTCACCGCGCCGCCGGCGGCCGCGGCGCGCTCGACGACGATGACTTTCCAGCCCTTGCTCGCGAGATGCAGCGCGGCGGCCAATCCGTTGACGCCCGCGCCGATCACGATCGCGTCGTAGGGCATCGTCTTGCTCCTGCGTTTCGCCGCGCGAGCGGCTATGATCGCTTAGCCGGTCGCTTGCCACCGCAGATATTTCATATCTAAAATGTTTGCGCTAGGCTGCCGGCCGAACACGCCCACCCCCCAAAACACGCGCGACGGAGAGACATATGACCAGTACTCAAGTTCTCAATGACTTTGCTTCGGCGCTCGCTTCCGGCGCCGTTGAGGTGGTTGACTTGACCGCGCCGCTTGGCGCGGAAACCCCGCTGATCAAGCTGCCGCCGGAGATCGGCAAGAACACGCCCGCGATCGAAGTTCACGCGATCTCCAATTACGACAAGGACGGCCCGTTCTGGGCCTGGAATTGGCTCAAGCTCGGCGAGCATTCCGGCACGCATTTTGACGCGCCGATCCACTGGATCAGCGGCCGCGACTACAAGGACGGCTCGACCGACACCATCCCGGTGAAGAATTTCGTCGCTCCGGTCTGCGTGATCGACTGTTCTGCGGAAACGGCAAAGAATCCCGATTTCCTGCTGACCGTTGACGGCGTCAAAGCCTGGGAGAAAGCGCATGGCGACATTCCGGCCGGCTCATGGGTGCTGATGCGCACCGACTGGTACAAGCGCAACGCCAGCGAAGCGACATTCCTCAACGCCGACGCCAAGGGTCCGCATTCGCCGGGACCGACGGCGGAGACCATCCATTATCTGATCGGCAAGGGTGTGATCGGCTGGGGCTCGGAGACCGTCGGCACCGATGCCGGCTCCGCCGGCGGCATGGACCCGCCGTTTCCGGCGCACACCTTCATGCACAAGGCCAACCGCTACGGCCTCGCCAGCCTTTGCCAGCTCGACAAGCTGCCGCCCAAGGGCGCGATCCTGATCGCGGCGCCGCTTAAGATCGTCAAAGGCACCGGCAGTCCGCTTCGCGTGCTCGCACTCGTGCCGAAGCACTGACGCCAGGTGAGCTGACAATGGCGGCCGCCGACTACATCATCGTCGGAAGCGGGATCAATGCGCTGGTGGCGGCGGCCCAACTGGGCCGCAAAGGCCACAAGGTCTTGGTGCTCGAGCGCAATGATCGTATCGGCGGCTGCATGCGCACCGAGGAGATCACGGCGCCGGGCTTCATTCACGACGTGATGGCGACGACGTTCGTCTTGTTCATCACGTCGCCGGCATTCGCCGAGCTCGGTCCGGAGCTTGCCAAGCGCGGTCTCGAATTTGCGCATACGCCGACGCCGACGGCGGTGGTCTTGCCCGACGGCCGCCATGCGATCCTGTCGATGGATCGCAAGGCCAATGTGGCGGCATTCGAACGACTGGCCGCCGGCGACGGCGCGCGGTTCGCCGCCGACGCCGATCGCATCGGCGCCGACGCGCCGTTTTTGTTTTCGCTGCTCGGCGGATCGCTGTGGTCGCGCGCAATCCTGAAAATCATCGCCCGCGAAGCCTGGCGACGAGGTTTGCGCAGCTTGGCGGCCTATTTCGGCGAGGCGCTCGGCACCGCCCGCGCTTGGCTTGAAACGGGCTTCCAGTCGGACGTGACGCGCGCGTTGTTCGCGCCCTGGGTGCTGCATTGCGGGCTTGGCCCCGAGGCCGCGTATTCCGGCCAGATGGCCAAGGTGATCGCGTTTGCGCTCGAAGTCGCCGGTGCGCCGATCGTGAAAGGTGGGGCGAAAAACGCGCTCGCGGCTTTCGAGCGATTGATCCGCGATCAGGGCGGTGACATTGTCGTCGGCGCCGATGTGGAACGGGTTTTGGTTGGTGCTGACGGCGCGGCGCGCGGCGTGCGGCTCGCGGGCGGCCGTGAAATCGAGGCGGCGAAGGGCGTTATTTGTTCGGTGACGCCCAACCAGCTTTATGGCCGGCTGCTCGCCGGCGTCACATTGCCCGCGGCAATCACCGACGCGGTGGCGCAGTACCGCTACGGCAAGGGCAATATGCAAATCCACTACGCGCTGAAATCGCCGCCGCGCTGGAAAGCGCCCGAGCTGGCTTCGGTTGCGCTCACCCATTTGACGCCCGGCCTCGACGGGGTGTCGAAGGCCGCGAACGAAGCCGAACGCGGCATGTTGCCGGTTGCGCCAACGATCTGCGTCGGCCAGCCGGTCGCGCTCGATCCGTCGCGTTGTCCGCCCGGCGCGTCAATTCTTTGGCTGCAGCTTCCGGAAGCGCCGCGTTCGATCAAGGGCGATGCGGCGGGCGAAATTGCCGTGCCGGCAGACGGCCGCTGGACGCAAGAGGTGCGCGAGAAATACGCCGACCGGATCGAGGCCATTTTGGCCTCGCACATCGAGAATTTCCGCGATGGCGTGATCGCGCGCAAGTGCTATTCGCCGGCTGATCTCGAAGCGCTCAACGTCAACCTGGTCGGCGGCGATCCCTATGGCGGGTTCTGCGGCATCGACCAGTTCTTCCTCTGGCGGCCGTTCCATGACAGCGTCAATCACAAGACGCCGGTGGCGCGCCTCTACCACATCGGCGCCTCGACCCATCCGGGCCCGGGTCTCGCGGGCGGCTCCGGCTATTTGGTGGCCAAGGCGCTCGGCTGAACGGCTCGGAAAAAGCCGGTCGGTCCCGGTCTGTCGCAAGCTTATTACGAAACATCGCGCCCACCGACTTTAGCCAATCGCGGCTCTGATCTGCTATCGTCGTGGAGGCGCGAGGGTCGGGATAACGCGCGATGCCCCGGAGGACGTACCATGCACATTTTGCTGCTGCCGCTGACTGCGCGTTTCATCGCTTTCACCTTGGCCGTGCTGATCACCGTTTTGCTGCTGATTGGGCTTTTTGTCGGCAACACGCCAATCCTCTTCGCCATTCCGCTTGTCCCGTTTGCGGCGCTTACGGCGCTTGGCATTTACGACCTGATCCAGACGAAGCACGCGGTGTTGCGCAATTATCCGCTTACGGCACACATCCGCTTTATCCTCGAGGAAATTCGCCCCGAAATTCGTCAGTATTTCCTGGAAAGCGAGAAGGACGGCACGCCGTTCTCGCGCGACAAGCGGGCCATCGTCTATCAGCGCGCCAAGCAGGCGTTGGATAAGCGGCCGTTCGGCACGCAAAACGACGTCTATTCGAGCGGCTTCGAATGGCTGCATCATTCGATGGCGCCGAAGCCGGTCGACAAGCAGTCGTTCCGCGTACTGGTTGGCGGCCTGGATTGCGCCAAGCCTTACTCGGCCTCGATCTTTAATATTTCGGCGATGAGTTTCGGCGCGCTCAGTCCAAACGCCGTGCGCTCGCTCAATATCGGGGCCCGAAAGGGCGGCTTCGCCCATGACACCGGCGAAGGCGGCATCAGTCCCTATCACCGCGAGAACGGCGGCGATCTGATCTGGGAAATCGGCTCCGGTTATTTCAGTTGCCGCAACGGCGACGGCACGTTCTGCGCCGAGAAATTTGCCGACAATGCCAAGTCCGATCAGGTCAAGATGATCGAGATCAAGCTCAGTCAAGGCGCCAAGCCCGGCCATGGCGGAGTGCTGCCGGGGGCCAAGGTATCGCCGGAAATCGCCGCCACCCGCGGCGTCGCCGTCGGCATCGACTGTATTTCGCCGGCACACCATTCAGCGTTTTCGACGCCGATCGCGATGATGGAATTTATCGCGCGCTTGCGCGAACTATCCGGCGGCAAGCCGACCGGGTTCAAGCTCTGCGTCGGGCATCCGTGGGAGTTTATGGCGCTGTGCAAGGCGATGCGCGAGACGGAGATCTACCCCGACTTCATCGTCATTGACGGCAAGGAAGGCGGCACCGGCGCGGCGCCGCTGGAATTCACCGATCATCTCGGCATGCCGCTGCGCGAGGGCCTTAATTTCGTGCACAACGCGCTGATCGGCATCGACGCCCGCGATCGCATCAGGCTCGGCGCCAGCGGCAAGATCATCAGCGCCTTCGACATTGCGCGGGTGATGGCGCTCGGCGCCGATTGGTGCAATTCGGCGCGCGGCTTCATGTTTGCGCTGGGCTGCATTCAATCGCAATCGTGCCACACCGATCGCTGCCCGACCGGCGTTTCCACCCAGGATCGCGCGCGCCAGCGCGCGCTTGTGGTGCCGGACAAATCGGAGCGGGTGTTCAATTTCCACCGCGCCACGGTGGAAGCCGTCGCCGAACTCGCGGCCGCCGCCGGCCTCAATCATCCCACCGAATTTGCGACCGCGCATTTTTCGCGGCGCGTTTCGCCGCATGAGGTCAAGACCTTTGCCGAACTCTATCCGTCGCTGTCGCCCGGCGAGCTCCTGGCCGGCACCGACGATCGGCGGTTCGCGGCCGCCTGGAAAATGGCAAGCGCGGCCGATTTCGCGATTGCGGCCTGACCGGCGTCGGCGTCGATGATGCGGAATGTTGCGTTGCCGCGGATGGCGCGCCTTCAGGGATTGGATCGTCATCGGGCATCGCCGGACATTCGCGGTTTTCGGCGAGTGTGGACAAATCTATCGTAAGGATGTCGAACAAAATGGCGTCGGATCGGTTTAAACCAAAGTATATGTGCTCTTTCGGCCGGGCGAATGTCACTTAAATGCAGATGGCGCTTAAATGAGGCTGGGCCGCGTGGGCAGACCGGATTGAGGTCCTGCAGCTGAGCGCTGGACCGGCATTGTCTTTAAGGGAATGAACGGCTGACCTAAATCGTTTTACCGGAAAGGATGTAACCATGAGCACGAAAGACGCCAAAGCGCGGCAAAAGGCGCCGCTCGACACGCCGACCGATCTTGCTACTAACGCGGTCACCGACATCGCCGGCGCGCTGAAGATACTGCTGGCCGACGTCTTTGCCCTGTATGTCAAAACCAAGAATTTTCACTGGCATATGTCCGGGCCGCATTTCCGCGACTATCACCTGCTTCTTGACGAGCAGAGCGAGCAAATCTTTGCCATGACCGACGACATCGCCGAGCGTGCCCGCAAGATCGGCGGCACGACCCTCCATTCCATTGGCGAGATCGCCCGCAAGCAGCGGGTATTAGACAACGACGCCGAATACGTCTCGCCGCTCGACATGCTGGCCGAGCTGCGCGACGACAACAAACAACTGACGGCGAGTATGCGCGAGACCCATGATTTGTGCGACGAGCATGGCGACGTGGCGACAACGAGCTTGCTGGAAAACTGGATCGACGAGACGGAGCGGCGTACCTGGTTCCTGTTCGAAGCGACGCGGACGCACGACACCGTCTGACAAATTGACCCGGCCCTCCGGCGCCATCATTATGAGAGCCGGAGGATCGCGCCATGACCGGTGTGCGCACGGAGACCGATAGTCTCGGCGCCGTTGAGGTGCCGGCGGACAAGCTCTGGGGTGCGCACACCCAGCGCTCGCTGATGCACTTCAACATCGGCCATGATCTGATCCCTCAGGAGATGATCGCGGCTTATGCGATCGTGAAAAAGGCGGCGGCGGCCGTCAATCACGCCGAAAAGCGGCTCGATGACCAGCGATATGGATTGATCGTGACCGCCTGCGACGAGATCCTCGCCGGCGGCTTCGACGACAACTTTCCCCTGCATGTCTGGATGACCGGTAGCGGCACCCAGTTCAACATGAATGTCAACGAAGTGATCTCCAACCGTTGCTGCCAGCTCGCTGGCACGCCGCTTGGCAGTCACAAGCCCGTTCATCCGCAAGACCACGTCAACATGTCGCAGTCGTCGAACGATAACTTTCCATCGGCGATGCACATCGCGGCGACAATCGCCGTCAAAGAGCGGCTGATGCCCGCGGTCGCGGCGTTGCGCGACGCCATCGCCGTCAAGGCGGAGGAATGGAATGACATCGTCAAGATCGGGCGCACCCACATGCAGGACGCCACCCCGCTGACACTGGGCCAGGAGTGGTCCGGCTATGCCGGGATGCTGACCGACGATCTCGATCGTCTCGAAGCGGCGCTGCCGGGCATTTACCGTTTGGCGCTCGGAGGCACCGCGGTCGGTACCGGCATTAACGCGGCGCCGGGTTTTGCCGAAGCGGTTGCCGCAGAAATCGCCAAGCTCACAGGCCTGCCGTTCGTCACCGCGCCCAACAAATTCGCCGTGCAGGGCGCACACGACGCACTGGTGCAGCTATCGGGCACGCTGCGGACGCTGGCGGTTTCGCTCTACAAGATCGCCAATGACATTCGCCTGATGTCGTGCGGTCCGCGCGCCGGCTTTGCAGAGCTCCAGATTCCCGAGAACGAGGCGGGGTCGTCGATCATGCCCGGCAAAGTCAATCCGACGCAATGCGAGTCGCTGACCATGATCGCCGTACAGGTCATGGCCAACGACGTCGCCGTCGGTTTCGGCGGCGCCGGCGGTTATCTGGAAATGAACGTCTACAAGCCGTTGATGATTTTCAACATCATGCAATCGATCACGATCTTGAGCGACGGCCCCACGAACTTCCGCAGATTTCTGATCGAAGGCACCAGGCCGAATTTGAAGAAGATCAAGGAATACGTCGACAATTCGCTGATGCTGGTGACGGCGCTGTCGCCGGTCATCGGCTATGACAAGGCAGCGCAGATCGCGCATTACGCGAGCGACCATGATCTGACATTGAAGGCGGCGGCGCTCAAATTGGGCTTCGTCTCGGAAGCCGATTTCGATCGCATTGTCGATCCAAAAAAAATGGTGGCGCCCTACGTCGCCACGGACAAATAGCGCGGCGGTTCAATTCCCATCGGCATTGGAAAGGTCATCACCATGGCAAAGCCTCCAGGGTCCAGCGGCGCCGATCCGCAGCCGATCCGCGGCCAGCTCGGCGCATCCATTCTCGGTCCGCGCAACAAGCCGGTGGAACGCGAAAACCCCGATCAATTGGCCTCGCCTATACCGGTTCCGGCACTATCCCGAATTTGAAATTTTCATTCGCTGCGGCGCACAATCGTCTCTTGACCGGCGCCTGGGCGCGCGAGGTGACGGTGCGTGAGCTGCCGATTGCAACCGAGCTCGCCGGCGTGAATATGCGACTCAATCCCGGCGGCATCCGCGAGATGCATTGGCACAAGGAGGCCGAATGGGCCTACATGCTCGCCGGGCATGCGCGCATTACGGCCGTCAACGAAGAGGGATGCACCTTCATCGACGATGTCGGCCCCGGCGATCTGTGGAATTTCCCGGCTGTAATTCCGCATTCGATCCAGGGCCTCGACGACGGCTGCGAATTCCTCCTGGTCTTCGACGACGGCAGTTTTTCGGAAAACGAGACCTTTTTGCTCACGGACCTGTTCGCGCACATGCCGCGCGAGATGCTGGCCAAGAACTTCGGCGTTCCGGAAAGTGCATTTGCCGACATTCCGGTCGACGTCGACCACAAACGCTACATTTTCGAGGGCCAAGTCCAACCGCTGGCCGACGACACCGTCCGTTCGGCTGCAGGCACGGTGCCGCAAACGTTCAGCCACCGGATGATGACGCAGAAGCCGATTATTGCGGCCGGCGGCTGGGTGAGGATCACCGACTCGACGAATTTCCCGGCGGCGTCGACCATCGCCGCGGCCCTGGTGCATGTCGAGCCGGGCGCCATGCGCGAGCTGCACTGGCACCTCCACGACGAATGGCAGTATCACATTTCGGGGCAGGGCCGCATGACCGTGTTTGCCTCCGGCGGCAAGGCGCACCTTCAACTATCAGGCCGGCGACGTCGGCTATATCCCGCACGCCATGGGGCATTACGTCGAGAACCTCGGCGACGAGCCGCTCGTCTTTTTGGAGCTGTTCCGCAGCCCCCGTTTCATGGATGTATCGCTGAGCCAGTGGATGGCGCTGTCGTCGCCCAAAATGGTGCAGGAGCATTTGAATCTGGATGCCAAGACGATGGCGGCGCTGCGCAAGGACAAGCCGATTATCGTGAAGTAGCGGAGTTTAGAGCGACGATTGCCAAACGGCACCGAGGGATCAATCCGCGCTTGCCGCTTTCAAGACGCGAAACGTCGCATTGCCGCGCGCGACTGGCGTGCCATCGGTCTGGACCAGGCAGTCGACAAAACCGAGGCTCGCGCCGGCTCGCAGCACGCGTGGAGCGAATTCGAGCCATTGACCGATCTGCGCCGGTCCGAGGAAGTCGAGCGTAAGGCTGATGGTGAGAGCGCCGCTCGGGTGCTCTTGCTGCTGCTCGCGGAGCGTTTCGATGAGCGAAAGCCCGATGGCGTTATCGGCCAGCGCGCTGATGAGCCCGCCGTGCGCGAAACCTCTGCCGTTGCAATGCGCGTTGCGAATACGCAGCGCCAGCATGATCGATCCACTGCTGGCCTTTGAGTACAGCGGCTCCACGGCTCGGTCAGCGGGTTGGTGCTAAAATGACGGCTGTAACCCTCGGGGATTTGTTCGGTGACCGACGTCATGACGGGGATGTCGTTCACATGCGTTAATTTACTAAAGCGTCGCCACGGTCTTGAGCGCGCCGTCAAGCGCGATGCCGGTTTCGTCCATCAGCGCGGCGTCGCGCAGCCGGCGCATCCACTCGGCGCCGTCTGCGCGCGGGGCGAGCAGTGGCACCGCGCCGAGGATGCGGTCGAACTTCGACTCGCCGCGCGCATGGGTGTCGGAATAGCCTTTGATCAGGCGACGCGTGTTGAGAACTTCGACGGCGACGTCGTAATTCTGCGCGACCGTCGCAGTGGCCACCGCGAGCCATTTTTCCAGATGCGCCATCTCGCGTTTGTGGCGCAAGGTGGTGCGCCGCAGCGGCTTGAATGCCGACAACACGTAAAGCATCAGGAACCAGTGAATCGTACCCGAGCGCACGCGCCGGCCGCTGCGGAACGCCCAGCCGAACAGGGTCGGGTTCGATTCCAGAAAGCGTCCGAGCGGCGCCGGCATGGTGCCGGCGACTTCCTCGAGCCGCGGATGCATGTATTCGGTGGTGTAGACGATCTGCCCGTCGCCGACGGTGTTTTCCCGCAGCACACGGTCGTAGCGGCTGCTTCGCGTTTTCAGGTCGGCGACGCGGATGACGTCGTCGTAGGTCATGGCGATCGCGGTATATTTTGCCGCCGCGGCGGTGAATGGGTAACCCTTCGCTTCGCCGCCGTGGCTTTTATCGAGCGCCAGGATCGCCGCGACGCGGTCGACATAGTCGCCGGCATAGGCCGGATCCTGGAAATCAGTCAGCCGCTTGACGCCCGCAAACAGCATGCCGTGCAAGCTTTGCGGGAATTCGCGGATGCGCGCCAACAGCCGGTCAAGGTCGGCGCGTCCGGCGGAAGCGGGCAGGGTGTCGAAACGCTTGACCGGCCGCTTGACGGTCGGCCGCGCGGCCGGCGGTTGGGTGGCCTGGTCGTGGGCGGCGCTAAACGCTTTCAGACTGGTTTCGATGCCGCGGCCGCCGGCTTTGACGATCGCCTCAAAGGCCTCGCGCTTGAATGGCAGCGTGCCGGACGCCGAAAGTGCGCCGAACAGGCAAGCGGAAATCACGCTGTTATTTTTGGTGGCGAGCGTTTCCATGTCGAAGGCGATGACGCGCTTCGCCGCAACTCCCGCCGCTTCGACGACGACATTCGGATCGATGGTGGCATCGCCGGGCTTTTCTTTCTCCGCGACGGAAAACAGCCGGTGCGTTGAGGCGATCAAGGTCGAGCGCTCGGGCGTGACCAGACCGCGCAGGATCGAACGGCCGGCCTCGGCCAGTTCGGCCGCCAGTACCACATCGACCTCGCCCGGTGCCGGCATCAGCGATAGGATCGGGGCGCGGCCGTCCTTCGGCGGCAGCATCTCGACGTAATAGAGCGTCGAGCCGGTGCGCTGTGCCACGCCCGGCACCGAGGTCGATTGGGCGTGCCAGCCCTGCGACTCGGCGAGTTCAACAATCCAGTCGGACAAAACGCCGCCGCCCTGGCCGCCCATGGCGAGCACAGCGACGCAGATCGGCCGCTCGGTGGTGTAGCGGATCGGCGTCGTCGGTGGGGTCGGCGTCGCTGAGAGGTCGTTCATAAGGCCTTAGGTCCCGCGTCAGTCGGCAAACGCGATCCGGTGGGCTTCGCGGCGGCGCTGCAGGAAGCCGATAACCGAGCGGCGCAAGCCCGACATGAAGCGATCGAACCAAGTCGGGTTGTGAATGATGTCGGCACGGTAGAACGAGGGGCAAAGTACGGCCGCCTCCGACACTTCGCCGCAATTGCCGCAGCCGATGCAGTTGTTGTCGATGGCTGCGACCGGATCGTCCTTGAGCGGATCGTCGGTGTGTTTGACCGACAGCGACGGACAGCCCGACAACCGGATGCAGGCGTGATCGCCGGTGCAGACATCCTCGTCGACGCCGAAGCGTTCGCGCACCATGCGTTGCCCGTCGCGCACCGACTTCTGGAACAACGGCTTCACCCGGCGCTGCTTGTTGAGCATGCATTCCGAGGAGGCGACGATGACTTTGGGACCACTTTCTTTGCTGGTCAGCGCCTCGCGCAGCATGGTGCGTATGCCGGCGACATCGTAGGTGCGGTCGGTGTGCCGGACCCATTTGACGCCGACGCCTTTGATCGCATCGACAATGGTATTGTTGGTGGCCCGGGACGGATTGGCGGCGCGTGAGGACATGATGTCCTGGCCGCCGGTCGCCGCCGAATAGAAATTGTCGACCACCATGATCACGCCGTCTTGTTTGTTGTAGACCGCGTTGGCGATGCTGGTGGACAGGCCGTTGTGCCAGAAGCCGCCGTCGCCGATAATCGAGATCGGCTTTTTGTCGGCTTTCACGTTAAAGGCAGAGGAGGACGCCGGTCCAAGCCCATAGCCCATCGTGGTGCCGCCGATGTTGAATGGCGGCAGGCTTCCGAACAAATGGCAGCCGATATCGCCGGCGATTTGATGCGGGCCGAGTTCCTCCTGGACGAGCTTCATGGCGGCGAAGATCGGCCGCTCAGGGCAGCCGACGCAAAAGCCCGGCGGCCGCGGCGGCAAAGTCTTAGCGAGTTCCTTGACTTTGGGGTCGCCGAGCACCGCGGCGGCGTCCGGCGGCGGCGGCGAATTGCCCAGCAGGTTTTTGCCGTGCAGCTCGAGAAAGCTCTTGATGCCCTTGACGACGACTTGCGGCGTGTATTCGCCCGCCATCGGCAGCACGTCCTTGCCGCTGATTTTGGTCTGAATGTCGCGACGGCGCAGAATGGTGTTGATCGCCTGCTCGATGAACTCGGGCTGGCCTTCCTCGACGATAAGGATGGCTTTCTTGCTGGCGGCAAAAGCGGCGACCTCGTCGTCGATCAGCGGATAGGTGACGTTGAGGCAGTAGATCGGCACCGAGGTTTCGCCATAGACGTCGGCAAGGCCGAGCTGCTGCAGCGAGCGCATCACCGAGTTATACATGCCGCCTTGCACGATGATGCCGACGTCGGCCGTCTCGGGACCGAAAAACTCGTTGAGCTTGCGCTCCTTGATGAACTTCACCGCCGCCGGCCAGCGCTTCTCGATTTTCTCGCGCTCATGCATGTAGGAAGCGGGCGGCAGCACCACGCGCTCGGTGTCGCGCACCGGATGCTCCAGCGCTTGGCGCAGCGTAAAGCTTGGCTTTTTGTTGTCCTTGGCGATGAAGCGGCCGTGCACGTGGCAGGCGCGAATGCGCACTTCCAGCATCACCGGCGTGTTAGAGGCCTCCGACAGCTCGAAGCCGTCCTCCACCGCCTTGACGATGGTCGGCAGGTTCGGCCGCGGATCGAGCAGCCATACTTGCGATTTCATCGCAAACGGATGCGACCGCTCCTGCATGATCGAGGAGCCTTCGCCGTAATCTTCGCCGATGATGATCAGCGCGCCGCCTTTGACGCCGCCGGAAGCGAGGTTGGCGATGGCGTCGGAGGCGACATTGATGCCGACCGGAGCCTTGAAGGTGACGGCGCCGCGAATGGGGTACATCACGGAGGCGGCGAGCGTCGCGGCCGCGGCGGCTTCCGACGCCGAGTTCTCAAAATGCACGCCGAGTTCGTCGAGCACATCCTTGGCGTCGGCGAGAACGTCCATCAGATGCGAGACCGGCGCGCCCTGATAACCGGCAACATACGACACGCCCGATTGCAGCAACGCTTTGGTGATGGCGAGAATTCCCTCGCCGCGAAACTCGTCGCCGTCGCCGAGTTTGAGATCCTGCACTTCGCGTGCGAACGACCGCTCTGCCATGAAACCTCCAGACCGACGTCGCCCCAGCATCCGAGTCAGGCCAATTAGATTAGTTATGGGACCTTCCGCATGCTCTTGCAACGGCATGACCGCCGCGGCCCGGTGCGTATCTTCTCGCCTTTGAGGTCGCGCCGCCGCGCCATGGTGCGATGGCGTCACATGCGGCAAATGGTGCGCAAAATTGCGCAAAAAAAGCCCAATGCGTCAGCTTGTCACCGCCGTTGCTTTAGGTTTAAAGTATCTTGTCCGGATGCCGACCAGCTATGCATAAAGCGTAGAGTGGAGCGCATGCGTTGCCGCCTGCGGCGGTCACAAGGGGGAGTGTCAAACATGTTTAACATCTCGCGTCGTCAGGCTCTCGCCGCAAGCGGCGGCTTCCTCGGGTCGCTGCTCGTGCCGCAGCGGTTTGCCAGCGCTGCCGTCGGCTCAACGCTCAACATCGCTTACAACGTCAATTTGCCGTCATTCGATCCGAACATCGGGCCGTCATCGGTCAATCCGACGATCCAAGCGATCTATCGCTCGGTGTTCGATCAATACATCGGCCAGAAGCCGAACCTCTCTTTTGAGCCCGGCTTGATCACTGGCTGGGGCTGGAACGACGACAAGAGCAAAGTTTGGCTGGATGTGCGCGAGGGCGTCGTTTGGCACGACGGCACGCCGCTGACGCCCGAAGACGTGATCTGGACTATCCAGCGCGAAGGCAAACCCGACGGCGGCAATCCGGTATCGTTCATCTGGGCCGGCCTCGGCAACTTCAAGGTCGACGGCAAGCGCATCACCGCCGACGTGCTCAATTACGATCCGGTGATCTTCAAGTGGATGGCGTTCCTCACTGGTTACGTGTTGCCCAAGGCATACTACGAGAAAGTCGGCCCGCAGGGCTTCGAAAAAGCGCCGATCGGCACCGGCCCCTATATGGTCGATGCCTATGAAGGCAACGCCTATCTGCGGCTCAAGGCTAATCCGAAATACTGGGGCGGCAAGCCGGCGTTCGAGACCGTAGTGTTCAAGTTCGTGCCGGATGCCACGAGCCGTGTCGCCGAAATCGAAAGCGGCTCGTCCGATATCACGCTCGAGGTGCCTTACGAGGAATTCGATCGACTCAAGAGCAAGGCCGGCCTGAAGGGCGTTTCAACGCCGATTTCGGATATCGGCATGATCTTCATCACCAACGGCGGGATAATGGACGACAAGAATGTTCGTCTAGCGATGTGCCACGCCGTCGACAAGGAAGCGATCGTCAAGCGGCTGCTGCGCGGTTATGGCGTTCCCATCGCCACGCTGGAAGCTCCGGAATACGCGGCGTTCGATCCCTCGATCAAAGTACCTTACGATCCCGCCCTCGCCACGAAGCTGCTCGCCGCCAGCGGCTACTCGAAAGAAAAGCCGGTCAGTTTCACTATCCAGACGACGCGCGGCTTCAAGCCGAAGGATTACGAAATGATCCAGGCGGTCGTCGGGATGTGGCGCAATGTCGGCATCGACGCCAATATCGAGATCTACGAAATCGCCAAGCATTTCGAGTTGCGCATGTCGCACAAACTGGCGCCGGCGGCGTTCTACAACTGGGGCAATGCGATCGGCGATCCGACCTGTTCGACCGGCTTCGCGATGTTCTCGAAGTCGCCGCATTGTGCATTTCACTCGCCCGAGCTCGATGCCAGGATCGGTCCGCTGTGGGGCGAAAAGGATGAGAAAAAGCGCATCCAGGGTTGGAAGGATGTCGACCGCTTCATCGCCGACAACGGTTTTGTGCTGCCGCTAATACAGTACGTGCAGCCAATCCTGTACAAGTCCGGCCTCAAGGTGACCCCCAACGAGACCGGTGCCCTGCAGCCGGCAACGTTGGTCTCAAAGGCCTAGTTCCAGGCGTCGAAGCGGTCCGCCGCCGCGCCGGGCGCGGCGGCCATCGACGCGGTTCATTCTCAAGGACCGTTGATGCTATTTGCAGTCGTCGCCAATCGCATCGCCATGGCGCTGCTGACGCTCGCGGGCGTGGCCGTGGTGGTTTTCGTGCTGCTGCGCGTCGTTCCCGGCGATCCGGTGGCGATGATGATCTCGCCCGGCGCCGGCCCCGCCGACATTGCGGCGCTGAAAGCGCATTACGGCCTCGACGCGCCGCTGCTCACTCAATTCTGGATCTGGATCAAGGGCGCGGTCACCGGCGATTTCGGCACCTCGATCACGCTGCATGTTTATGTGACCGAAGTGCTGGCATCGCGGCTGCCGGCGACGCTTGAGCTTGCGATTGCCGCGCTGGTCGTTGCCGTTATCCTCGGCGGCGGCGTCGCCATCGCAGGTACGCTGATGCGCGGCACCATCGGCGAAACCATCATCGACGGCTTGAACTCCATCCTCCTGGCGGTGCCCGATTTTATTTGGGCGCTGGCTTTAGTCCTGCTGTTCGCCGTTGCCATACCGGTATTGCCGTTGACCGGCCGCATCGATCCCGAGCTCGCCGAGGGCTTTGCCACCAAATTCTACCTGACCGAAAGCATCCTCACCGGCCGCTTTGCCGTCGCCGGCGACATTGCAAGCCACATGATCATGCCGACGCTGGCGTTGGCTTTGCCGCTCGCCGCGGTGATCGTGCGGTTGCTCAAGCAATCGCTGAAAGAGGCGATGTTGCAGGATTACGTGCTGTTGGCGCGGATCAAAGGCTTTGGCGAGCTTCGCCTCGTGCTGCAGGAGGCGCTGCGCAATGCGATCGGCCCGACGCTGGCGCTGACCGGCGTGCAGTTCACCTTCCTGGTCGGCGGCACCGTTATCGTCGAGCGGATTTTCGCCTATCCCGGGATCGGCAACTTGGCGATCGATGCGGTCATTAACCGCGACTTCCCGTTGATCCAGGGTCTGGTGCTGCTGTTCGGCTTGATCTTCATCCTGATCAACATTGGGGTTGACCTGACGGTGGCGTCGCTCAATCCGCGGCTACGGCATGGCTGAGGCTTAGAGCAGCGGCGCACGTGGAACACTGGTCACCAAAATCGACGACAATGCCGACGGACACGGCGCCGGGGCCGCCCTCGGTTGTCGTTCGTCTCGCCCGCGATCCGAAAGTCATTGTCGCCGGCGGCTTCATTCTGGTGCTGATCGTGATCGCGATCGCGGCGCCCTTGGTCGCCCCGCAAGATCCGCTTGAGCAGAATCTCCTCAATGCGACGCTGCCGCCGGTCGGCTTCGCCGACGCGCAACCGGGATTCTATTTCGGCACCGATGGACTTGGCCGCGACGTGCTCTCGCGGGTGATCTTCGGCACTCGGATATCGCTGACGGTGGCGTTCGTGGCGGCCGGGCTTGCCTGTCTAATCGGCTCGCTGCTCGGGCTCGTCGCCGGTTTCTTCGGCCGGCTCGCCGACGCGATGATTTCGTGGCTGGTCTCGGTGTGGATGGCGTTCCCGCCGGTGCTGTTGTCGATTCTCCTGGTGGCGGTGCTGGGCGCCGGCTTGCATTCGGTGATCGCCGCAATCGTCATTATCGACTGGACGCGGTTTTGTCGGGTGGTGCGCACCGAGACCAGGGCGCAAGCGCAAATGGATTATGTGGTCGCCGCCCGCACCATCGGCTTTTCGCGCACGGCTATCCTGTTCCGCGAAATCTTGCCCAACGTGCTGCCGGTACTGATCGCGCTCCTGACGCTGGAAATGGGTATTGCCGTCGTCGTCGAGGCGATCCTGTCCTTCGTCGGCCTCTCGGTCTCGTCGGATACGCCGACCTGGGGCGGCATGATCGCGGAGGGCCGTCAAATCGTCCATGAGGCATGGTGGGTTCTTGCCGTGCCGCTGGCGGCGTTGTTCGCCACGGTTGTCGCGTTCAATCAGCTCGGCGACGGTCTGGCGCGCAGCCTCGATCCGGTGTTGCGCCGATGACCACGCCGCGGCTTGCCATCGAGGCGCTCAGTGCTACGTCGATCCGCGACGGCAACAAGCCGGTGCTGCGGCGCGTGTGGCTGACCGTCGACACCGGCGAGGTGCATGGGCTGGTCGGCGAAAGCGGAGCCGGGAAGTCGACCATCGCCAAAGCGATCCTCGGCATCATTCCATCGCAGGTTAGGATCACCGGCGGGCGCATCGGCTTTGAAGGCCGCGATCTCCTGACGCTCGGCCGCCGTGAGCTGCGCGACATTCTCGGCCGCGATATCGCGCTGATCCCGCAGGATCCCTCGACCGCGCTCAACCCGGCCCGCCGCATCGAGGCGCAAATGACCGACGGCTTGCGGCTGAAGCTCAATCTTCTCGCGAGCGAAGCGCGGCGCCGCGCCCGCGCCATGCTGGAAGAGGTGCAGATCCGCGATCCGGACCGCGTTCTTAAAAGCTATCCGCATCAGCTATCCGGCGGCATGCGCCAGCGCGTGCTCATCGCCGCCGCCTTTGGGCTCGAACCGAAACTGGTGATCGCCGACGAGCCGACCACCGCACTCGACGTCACGGTGCAGAAGCAGATCTTGCGGCTCATCCGTTCGCTGCAGGAACGTCACGGCACGAGCGTACTTTTCGTCTCGCACGATCTCGGCGTGGTCGCCAAAATCTGTGACCGCGTCACCGTGCTGTATATGGGCAAGGTGGTGGAGCAGGGGACGACGGCGGATGTGCTCGACACGCCGCGCCATGCCTACACCAAGGCGCTGCTTGCCGCCAATCCGCGTTACGACCGGCCCGATACCGGGCTCGAGCCGACGCCGCCGGAAGTCGTTGCCGCGTTGCGCGCCGAGATTGCCGCCTTCGATGCCAACGCGATGGAGCCGTCGCATGGCTGACGATCTTCTGGTCGCCAAAGGGCTAGTGGTGTCTTACGGCGCACGCGGCGGCTTATTGACACGTGCGCGATCCGCGGCGACCGTGCTGCATGGCGTCGATATTCGCGTCGGCAAGGGCGAGACGGTCGGCATTGTCGGCGAATCCGGGTCCGGCAAAACCACGCTGGGGCGCGCTTTGCTCGGCCTCGTCCAGCCCACCGCCGGTTCGATCGTGTTCGACGGCAACGACATCACCGCGCTCGACGAGCAGGCCAGGCGGCCGCTGCGCCGGCGCATGCAAATGATTTTTCAGGACCCGATGTCGTCGCTCAATCCGCGGCACACCATCGGGCGCATCCTGATCGAGCCGATTTTGTTGCACGGACTGGCGGCCGACCAGGCGAAGGCGCGCGCTCTTGTCGACGGCATGCTCGATCGCGTCGGGCTGCCGCGCAACACAACCAACCGCTATTCGTTCGAACTGTCCGGCGGTCAACGCCAGCGCGTCGGCATCGCCCGCGCCGTGGTGCTGCGCCCGGATTTCGTGCTTGCCGACGAAATCGTCTCGGGCCTCGACGTTTCGACCCAGGCGCAGGTGCTGGCGCTGCTGAAACAACTCACCCGAGATGCATTTGGCGCTGGCCTTTATCAGTCATGATCTGTCGGTGGTCCGCTCGATTTGCCAGCGCGTCGTGGTGATGCACGACGGCCGCGTGGTCGAAGAGGGCCCCTGCGAGCGCGTCTTTGCCGCGCCTGCCGCCGCTTACACGCGCATGCTGATCGACGCCATTCCGCTGCCAACCGTCGATCCCGGCTGGCTCAGCCGCGGCGCGGCGGTGGAGGTCGCGGCGGCCGGATAAATTTTCGCCGGAGCATGATCGGGGAAAAGCGGAAGCTGCTTTTCCGAAACGATCATGCTCCACGGAAATGTCGCGTTGCTGGCACCGGGCGGCCCAGCGCGATGAGCACCATCAGTCCCGACGGGAGAAAGCCATGTTTCGATACAGCCGACAATTCGCGGTCGCGGCGATCGGCGCCGTGCTGCTGGCCGGAGGAACAACTGCGCGCGCCGACGGAATCCCCGGTCTGCGCGGCCACGATCACACCGGCATTACCGTGCCCGATATGGCGCAGGCGACCGATTTCTTCGTCAACGTGCTCGGCTGCAAGGAAGCGATGTCGTTCGGTCCGTTCGCCGATGACAAGGGCGACTTCATGACCCAGCTGGTCAACGTCAATCCGCGCGCGGTGATCAACAAGATTGCGCTGTTCCGCTGCGGCTACGGATCCGACATCGAGCTGTTCCAGTACACCTCGCCGGATCAGAAGAATATGACTCCAAAGAACAGCGACATCGGCGGCTATCACATCGCCTTCTATGTCGACGACATCAAGGCCGCGAAGGCCTATCTCGACGGCAAGGGCGTTAAGACGTTCTTCAACCTGCCGGTCGATCAGGGGCCGGCCGCCGGGCAAAGCATCTTCTACTTCCTCGCACCGTGGGGTTTGCAGATGGAGGCCATCAGCTATCCGAACGGCATGGCCTACGAGAAAACCTCGCCGGTCAAGCTGTGGTCGCCGAAGGATCCATCGCAGTAATTATTTTGTGTAACAGCCGCGGGCTTGTTCTTTGAACAGGTCCACGGCTGTTTTTTATCCTCCGGCGGGTTCCGCATGGCCGATGAAGACGAAACTAGCTTCATTCAGCTAGCGCCGCCAACCCAATGCGCGATGTGGGAGCGTCCCGAACTTGCGCTCGGCAAATTCTCGCAGACGTTCGAGTTAGTCGAAGAATACGTTGATGACAGCCATCTCGAACGCTCGTTGTGGAAATGCAAGGAATGCGGTCACCTATATTTTCGTGAATGGTACGAATGGGTCGATTGGAACGAGGGTAACGACAAGATATACGCCACGTTGATCCCTGTTCGAACTCCAGACGAAATAGCCGCCCTCCAGCAGACGACCATCTACACGCTCATGCGCTATTACCCGCGCCTGCAATTGGAGAACAGAAAACCGGTTTGGATCGGCAAGAACTAGGCCTTCGGCTGCCCGCGCACGAAATTGATAACGGCGGAGAAATCGTCGCCGCTGTGGCCTTCGCTGGCGAAGCGCTCATAAATCGCCGCCGCCTGCGCGCCGAGCGCGGTGTCGGCCTTGACCGATTGCGCGGCTTCGCGCGCGAGCTTTAAGTCCTTGAGCATCAGCGCCGCGGCGAACCCGGGCTTGTAGTGGTTGTTGGCCGGGCTGGCGGGTACCGGACCGGGCACCGGGCAATAGCTGGTCAGCGACCAGCACTGGCCCGACGAAGCCGAAGCGACGTCGAACAAGGCCTGGTGCGAGAGCCCGAGTTTCTCGCCGAGCACGAAGGCTTCGGAGACCGCGATCATCGAGATGCCGAGGATCATGTTGTTGCAGATTTTCGCGGCCTGACCGTTGCCCGCCTCGCCGCAATGCACGACCCGCTTGCCCATGCGTTCGAGGATCGGCTTGCCGCGGCCAAAGGCGTGATCGGTGCCGCCGACCATGAAGGTGAGCGTCGCCGCTTTGGCGCCGCCGACGCCGCCGGAAACCGGCGCGTCGAGCGTGCCGATGCCGTAACTCGCCGCGAGTTTATGCGCCTTGCGCGCGCTTTCGACATCGATGGTCGAGCAATCGATGAACAGCGTGCCTTGGCGCGCCTTCGGCACGATGTCGTTCCATACCGACAAGACGTGCTCGCCGGCCGGCAGCATGGTGATCACCACGTCGGCGTCTTCGACCGTGCTTGGCGCGTTGCCGACGATGGTAACTCCGTCGCGCGCCGCGGCCTCGCGCGACGCCGGCACGACGTCGAAGCCGAGCACGTGCTCGCCCGTCTTGACGAGATTGGCCGCCATCGGGCCGCCCATGTTGCCGAGACCGATAAATCCGAGGTGCGCCATGTGGGTAAGGCCCTTTTGCGTTAGTCCGCGAATTTCAGTTCCAGATCACCGACGGACCTGAAGTGGCGGTCGACGATTGCGGCGGTGACGTCTTCGAGCTTGCCCGGCCGCCAACGCGGACTGCGGTCCTTGTCGACGATCTGCGCGCGGATGCCTTCGATGAAATCGTGTCCGGCAATGCAGGCGAGCGCAATGCGGTAGTCCTGCTGAAAGCACTCTTCGAGACGTTTGAACGAGGCCGCCGCCCGGATGTGGCGTAATGTGATTTTCAGCGACGTGGGCGAGGCTTTAAGCATTGTCGCCAATGCCGCGCGTGCCAGTTCGGCCTCAGCCGCGCTAAGCCGCTTGACGATCGTTTCCACGTCGTCCGCGCCAAAGCAGGCGTCGATCCATTCCCGCGCCACAGCGAGCTTGCCTGGTGCCGGCGGCGCGGCAATTTCGCCAAGCCGCGTGCGTACGTCGTTTGCGGTCCGGCAATCGGCGAGCAGGCCGGGCAGGTCCGCGATCTTCGCTGCGGGAATGGCGATGTCGGCGAGGCCGGCATAGATAGCGTCGGCCGCGTTCATGCGTTCGCCGGTGAGCACCAGATAGGCGCCGGAATAGCCGGGCGCGCGCGCCAGCGGAAAACAGGCGCCGATATCGGGGAAAAAGCCGATGCCGACTTCGGGCATCGCCACCGCCGAACGCTCGGTGACCAGGCGATGCGCCGCATGCGCGGATAACCCGACGCCACCGCCCATGACGAGCCCATCCATGACAGCGACAAACGGCTTTGGATAGCGGGCGATCAAAACGTTGAGATGATATTCGATCGCCCAGAATTGTTCCGGCAGCGACCCGCCGGACTTTGCCGCATCGTAGAGCGCGCGAATGTCGCCGCCGGCGCACAACCCGCGCTCGCCGGCGCCGTCGAGCAGCACCGCGCCGACAGCTGGATCCGCCGCCCATTGGCGCAGCAGTGTGGTCATCGCCACCGCCATGTCCAGCGTCAAGGCGTTGAGCGCCTTCGGGCGGTTGAGTGTGATCCGCCGCAGCGCGCCGTAGTCGCGAACGATGAGTTCGCTCGCTTGAACGCTCAAGTCATTCATCGTCCGACCAGGCTTCTCGCGATGATGACGCGCATGATTTCGTTGGTCCCTTCGAGAATTTGATGCACGCGCAAGTCGCGCACGATCTTCTCGACGCCGAATTCCGACAGATAGCCGTAACCGCCGTGGAGCTGCAGCGCCTGATTGGCGATCTCAAAGCAGGTGTCGGTGACAAAGCGTTTGGCCATGGCGCAGAGCTGCGTCGCATCGTCGTCGTGGCGGTCGAGCGCGGCCGCGGCGCGCCACAACAGCGTGCGCGAGGCCTCAAGCCCGGTCGCCATGTCGGCAAGGCGGAATTGCAGGGCCTGGAATTCGTCGAGCCGCTTGCCGAAGGCTTTGCGCTCTTTCATGTAGGCGAGCGCCTTGTCGAGCGCGGTTTGGGCCCCGCCGAGTGAGCACGCCGCGATATTCAGCCGGCCGCCGTCGAGGCCGGCCATGGCGATCTTAAAACCGATGCCTTCGTCGCCAAGCCGATTGGCGACCGGCACGCGCGCATCCTGGAACACGACGGCGCGGGTGGGCTGCGCGTTCCAGCCCATTTTACGCTCGTTAGGGCCGAGCGTGAGACCCGGCGCATCGCCGGGCACGACGAGCGTGGAGATTCCGGCCGGCCCTTGGCCGCCGGTCCGCACCATCACGACATAAAGGTCGCCGGCGCCAGCTCCGGAAATGAACTGCTTTTGGCCGTTGAGCACGTAAGTGTCGCCGTCGCGATTAGCGCGCGTCGTCAACGCCGCCGCATCCGAGCCCGCGCCGGGCTCGGTCAGGCAGTAGCTCGCCAGAAGCTCCATGGTGCACAGTTTCGGCAGCCATTGTTGCCGCTGTTCGTCCGAGCCATAGGCGTCGATCATCCAGGCCGCCATATTGTGGATCGACATATAGGCCGAGACGGTCGGGCAGCCGGTGGCGAGCGCCTCGAAGATCAGGGCCGCATCAAGCCGCGACAAGCCGGAACCGCCGACATCGGGGCAGATGTAAACACCGCCCATGCCGAGCGCCGCGGCTTGCCTCATCTCAGCGACCGGGAAATGCTTGGTCTCGTCCCAGGCAAGCGCATGCGGCGCGAATACGTCGGCCGCAAACGTCCGCGCCACCTCGCGCACGGCGATCTGGTCTGCATTGAGCGCGAACGACGGTGCGGCGCCCGAAGAGGTGTCGAGCATGCGACGTCTCCCAAGCCCAGTGTTTGGACGGCCCGGTAGGCCCGAAACATGTTTTGCGTCGAAATGCCTAGGCTTAAGGCTCGAAATAGCATTGTCGTTTTGGCCCAGCAATGCGAGAATTCGGGCGCCTTAAAGGCGAAAGAACAAGCGCCAAAGGGCTTTAGTGGGGGAATCGATGGCTTTCTTGCCGTGCGGCGGCGGGATGTCGGATCCCTACGGGCCCCGACAGCGTCTGCGGAGATAACGAAACCACCGGCCGCGTGTCGCGGGCGGTGCGAATTCGGTAAAAGACGCAATCCTTGCGATTTCGGGCGGAGGACCCGGGTGCCGTCGATTGAACCTTCCTTAGATACGCTGCCCAAGCTTTTGCTCCACAATGCCCGGGTGTTCGGCGATCGGACGGCCATGCGGCAAAAGGATTTGGGCATCTGGCAGGCCTGGACCTGGGCGCAGATGCTCGAGGAAATCCGCGCTTTTTCGGTCGGGCTCGCCGAGCTCGGCCTAAAGCGCGGCGACAAGTTCACCATTATCGGCGCCAACCGGCCGCGGCTTTATTGGGCGATGTGCGCCGGCCAGGCGCTCGGCGCGGTCCCGGTGCCGGTTTATGCCGACGCGGTCGCCGACGAGATGGCCTTCGTCCTGGCGCATGCCGAAGTGATGCTGGGTGTCGTCGAGGACCAGGAGCAGGTCGACAAGGTCATCGCCGTATCGGAGCGCCTGCCGCATCTGCACCAGCTCATCTACGACGAGCCGCGCGGGTTGAAGGACTACGACCACAGCCGCCTGATGGCGTTTAGCGACGTACAAAGTATCGGCCGCAAGAAACTCGCAGCCGATCCCGATTGTCAGCGCCGGTGGGAAGCCGGCATTGCCGCCGGCAAGGGCTCCGATCTGAGCGTTATCCTCTATACGTCCGGAACGACCGGCCGCTCCAAGGGGGTGATGCTCACCTTTGCGAACACCATCATCTCAGCGCGCAACGCCAACGCGTTCGATCATCTCGACGAGAATGAAGAGGTGATCGCCTACCTGCCGCTGGCCTGGGTCGGCGACTACATTTTCTCTTACGTGCAGGCCTACACCGCCGGCTATTGCGTCAATTGCCCGGAGACCCCGGACACGGTGGTTGCGGACCGGCGTGAAATCGGCACCACCTACGCATTCGCGCCGCCGCGCGTTTATGAGAATGTGCTGACGCTCACCACTGTGCGCATGGCGGACGCCGGCGTCGTCAAGCGCAAGATGTTCGAGTTTTTCATCGCGCATGCCGGGCGCTGGGGTGAAAAGATTCTTGACGGCGCGAAGGTGCCGCTCGGCGCGCGCTTTCTGTACGCGATCGGCAATATGTTCGTGTACGGGCCGCTGATGAACCAGTTCGGGCTGTCGCGCCTGCGTGTCGCTTATACGGCAGGCGAAGCGATCGGCCCGGAAATCTTCCGCTTCTGGCGCGGCATGGGGCTGAACTTAAAGCAGCTTTACGGGCAGACCGAAGCTTCCGTTTACGTCACCGCGCAGCCGGACGGACAGATCTACGCCGAAACCGTCGGCGAAGCCTCTCCCGACGTCGAGATCAAGATTTCAGACGGCGGCGAAGTGATGTTCCGCTCGCCCGGCGTGTTCGCCGGCTACTACAAGGATCCGGAAAGGACGGCGGAAGTGCTCACCGCCGACGGTTGGGTTCACACCGGCGATGCCGGTTTCTTCGATCCCAAGACCGGGCAATTGCGCATCATCGATCGCGCCAAGGACGTCGGCCGGCTCAAAGACGGTACCGTGTTTGCGCCGAAATACATCGAGAACAAGCTGAAATTCTTTCCCAACATCCGCGAAGCGGTCGCGGTCGGCGCCGGCCGCGATTTCGTCTGCGCCATGATCAATATCGACTTGACCGCGGTCGGCAGCTGGGCGGAGCGCAACAACGTCGCCTACGCTTCTTATCAGGAGCTTGCCGCCAATCCGCGCGTTTACGACATGATCGCTGGCCACGTCGACGAAGTGAACAAGTCGTTGGCCGGTGAAGACATCATGTCGGGGGCGCAGATCAAGCGCTTCCTCATCCTGCACAAGGAGCTCGATCCCGACGACGGTGAGCTCACGCGCACGCAAAAGCTCCGCCGCGGACACATCATCGATCGTTACGCGCCGCTGGTCGAGGCTTTCTATAATGGCGCGACCGAGGCCAAGATCGCGACCGAAGTCACCTTCGAGGACGGCCACAAGGGCGTCATCGCAGCGCGGCTGGCGATCCGCGACTTAAAGCCTTATCCGGCAAGCGCCGCCGCGATGGAGCGTGCGGCGTGAGAGCGCCGTCCTCGCGCGAGGCGGCGCTCGGCGAGGTCGTGCTCGCCGTGGAGGATGTATTGCTCACGTTTGGCGGCGTGCGCGCGTTGGCCGGCGTCTCCTTCGATATCCGCAAAGGGGAAATTCGCGCCATCATCGGCCCCAACGGCGCCGGCAAGACCTCGATGCTCAACGTCGTCAACGGCTTCTATCAGCCGGATTCGGGCCGCATCACGTTCAAGGGCGAGGTGCGGCGAAGCATGCGGCCCTATATGGCGGCGCACGGTGGCATCGCGCGCACGTTTCAGAATTTGGCGCTGTTCCGCGGCATGACCACGCTCGACAACATTCTTGCCGGCCGCACGCTGAAAATGCACCGCGGATTTTTCTGGCAGCTGCTCCGCTACGGTCCGGCGATGCGCGAAGAGGTCGAAAACCGCCGCCGGGTCGAGGAGATCATCGATTTTCTCGAAATCGCCGCCATTCGCAAGATTCCGGTCGGACGCCTGCCTTACGGTTTGCAGAAGCGCGTCGAGCTCGGCCGGGCGCTGGCGATGGAGCCCGACCTTTTGCTGCTCGACGAACCGATGGCCGGCATGAACCTGGAAGAAAAGGAGGACATGTCGCGCTTCATCATCGACGTGAACCAGCAATACGGCACCACCATCGCGCTGATCGAGCACGACATGGGTGTGGTGATGGACCTGTCCGATCGCGTGGTGGTGCTTGATTACGGCCGTAAAATCGCCGACGCCGCGCCCGAAGACGTCAAGCGCGACAAGAACGTGATCCGCGCCTATCTCGGCGAAGCGTATGTAGGGCAGGATTGATGGACATCCTCTACAAAATCTTTGTCGATCCGTTCGTGCAGATGGGCACGTCGCCGGACCTCTTGGTGCAGACGCTCTGGGACGGGCTCGTCGCCGGCGTGCTTTACGCGCTGATCGCGCTGGGTTTCGTGCTGATTTTCAAGGCGTCAGGCGTGTTCAATTTCGCTCAAGGCATCATGGTGGTGTTCGCGGCGCTGACGCTGGTCGGCTTGCACGAACATGGCGTGCCGGCGTTCGTCGCGCTCGCGCTCACTGTCGGCGTGATGTTCATCCTGGCTTTCGGGGTCGAGCGGCTGATGCTCCGGCCGTTGGTCAATCAGTCCGACATTATCCTGTTCATGGCGACCTTCGGGCTGACCTATTTCCTGATTGGGCTCGGGCAGCTTGTCTTCGGCGGCAACCCCAAGGTTATGATAACGTCAGACCTTTATCTGCCGAGCGGCGCCATCGAGTTCAAGCGCTTCGGCGGTTACGTGTCGCTGCAAAAGATCGACATTGCGGCCGTCATCATCGCTTCCGTCATGGTGGCGGTACTGGCGGTGTTCTTTCAGCGCACCCGCATCGGGCGGGCGCTGCGCGCGGTCGCCGACAGCCACCAGGCAGCGCTGTCGGTCGGCATCTCGCTTGAGCAGATCTGGGTGATCGTGTGGTTTGCCGCTGGCGTCGTGGCACTGGCGACCGGCATCATGTGGGGCGCGCGCTCAGAAGTATCGTTCTCGCTGCAGATCATCGCGCTCAAGGCACTCCCGGTTCTGATCCTCGGCGGGCTGACGTCGATCCCCGGTGCCATCGTCGGCGGGCTGATCATCGGCATCGGCGAGAAGCTCGGCGAGTTCTACTGGGGGCCGCTGCTTGGCGGCGGCATCGAGACCTGGCTCGCTTACGTCATCGCGCTCGGCTTTCTGGTGTTCCGGCCCCAGGGTCTGTTCGGCGAGAAGATCATCGAGCGGATCTGAGCATGCTTTATCGCGAGGCCGGCCAGTACAAAACGAGCTACGCCGCCGATATGGCGGTGTTCCCGATCCTGCAGGATCAGATCGGCATCGCGGTGATCCTGTTCATCGGGTTTGTCGTGGTGCCGCTGATTGGCAGCGAGTTTCTGCTCAACTCCGTGCTGATCCCGTTTTTGATTTTCGCGCTGGCCGCCATCGGGCTCAATCTGCTCACCGGCTATACCGGGCTCCTGTCGCTCGGCACCGGCGGTTTCATGGGCGTCGGCGCCTATGCTTGCCTGAAGCTGACGACGTTCTTCCCGCAGGTGAACATCGTCGTCTGGATACTCGCCTCGGGATTCTTCTCCGCCGCCGTCGGCGTGCTGTTCGGGCTGCCGTCGTTGCGCATCAAAGGCTTTTATCTCGCGGTGGCGACGCTGGCGGCGCAATTCTTTCTGGAATGGTGCTTCATCCGCATCCCCTGGCTCTATAACAGCAGCGTGTCCGGCGCGATCGAAGTGCCGCTGCGCACGATTGCAGGCATTCCAGTCACCGGACCGACGGCGACGTCGCTGACGCGCTATCTGGTCGTGCTCGCCATCGTCGTCGTGATGACTTGGGTCGCTTCGAACCTGGTGCATGGCCGCATCGGCCGGATGTGGATGGCGGTGCGCGACATGGATCTTGCCGCCGAACTGATCGGCATCCGCCTGCTGCGCACCAAACTGCTGGCCTTTGCGGTGTCGTCCTTCTATTGCGGCGTCGCCGGCGCGATGATGGTGTTTCTCTGGTATGGCGGAGCCGAAGCCGACGTCTTTGCCATCGACCAGAGCTTTATCATCCTGTTCATGGTGATCATCGGTGGGCTTGGGACGCTGATCGGCTCGTTTTTCGGCGCCGCTTTGATCTACATTTTGCCGATTGCGCTGCGCGCGGTTCCGACCGCTTTCGGCCTGCCGATCCGTCCCGCCGCCGCCGAGCAGCTGACTTTCGTTATCGTCGGCGCGCTGATCATCGTGTTTTTGGTGGTCGAACCCGCCGGGCTCGCCAGGCTGTGGCAAATTGGTAAACAGAAATTGAGGGTGTGGCCCTTTCCTTACTGATGGTGCACACTGCAACCCAATGCCCGCCCCGGCGCACGCGCCGGCCGGGATGCCTTGATCCCCTTTAAGGACAGTCCCCTTAAGGAGATCAGGGGCCAATGGAGGCGCCACAGAGCGGGCGCTGCAAGGGAGAAAACGGCTATGCGTCTGAAACATCTTGCACTCGGCTTGGCGGTCATGACCGCTGCGGGCGCCGCGGTTACGGCGGCGCAAGCTGAGGACGGAATCTACGTTCCGTTCTTTACCTATCGCACCGGCCCGTTCGCGGGTTCGGGAATACCCGTCGCCAACGGGCTGTCTGATTATATGACCATGCTCAACGAGCGCGACGGCGGCATCGGCGGCGTCAAAATTATCATCGAGGAATGCGAGACCGGCTACGACACCAAAAAGGGCGTCGAGTGCTACGACACCGTGAAGGGCAAGAACCCGGTCGTCATCACGCCGTTCTCGACCGGCATCACGCTGCAGGTCATTCCAAAGGCCTCGGTCGACAAGATTCCGGTGTTCTCGTTTGCTTACGGACTGTCGGCTTCGGCGGACGGCAACCTGTTCCCGTGGATCTTCAACGCGCCGGCGACTTATTGGGACGGCGCTTCGGCGTTCATCCGCCACGCCGCCGACGTCGAAGGCGGCTTCGACAAGCTCAAGGGCAAGAAGATAGGCCTTGTGCATCTGGATGCGCCCTACGGCAAGGAGCCGATCCCGCTCTTGCAAGCGCTGGCCGCCGATTACGGCTTTGAACTGAAGCTCTATCCGGTGCCGGCGTCGCAAATGCAGAACCAGGGCTCGCTCTGGCTCGACGTGCGCCGCGATCGTCCCGACTGGATTTACATCCAGGGCTGGGGCGCCATGAACCCGACCGCAGTCAAGGAAGCGACCAAAATCGGCTTCCCGATGGATCATCTGGTCGGCGTGTGGTGGTCCGGCGGCGACGACGATGCGCGCCCGGCCGGCCCGGAAGCCAAAGGCTACAGCTCGCTCGACCTCAACGGCGTCGGCGCGAACTTCCCGGCGCTCCAGGACATCCTCAAATACGTGGTCAGCAAGGGCAAGAGCCAGGTCACGGGGCCGGATAAGGTCGGCGAAAATCTCTACAACCGTGCGGTCATGAACTCGGCGATGATCGCCGAGGCGATCCGGACCGCGCAAAAGCTGACCGGCAAGAAAGTCGTCGACGCCGAAGACGTGCGCCGCGGCTTTGAAGCCCTCAACATCACCGAAGCGCGCTGGAAGGAAATGGGCTTCCCGAATTTCGCTTCGCCGGTCCACCTGACCTGCGCCGACCACAACGGCCACAGCGGCATCTCGCTGGTGCAGTGGGACGGAACGAAGTGGAATACCACGGTGCCGTCGATCCAGCCGCTCAAGGACAAAGTTCTGCCGCTGATCAACAGCGCGGCCGAGGAGTATGTGAAGGCCAACAGCGGCTGGCCGAAGCGCACCGAGCTCTGCGACAAGTCATCGTAGGCCAATCGCCTGATGCCGCTCGTTCCCGCTTCCGCGGGGACGAGCGGTAATACCTCGAAGGATAGCCAAGAGACCACCCATGGCTACCGTCACGCCGATCAAGAGTACGCCGCCGGTTGCGGCTGAGAGCGGCGCGATCCTCTCGCTCAACAACATTGAAGTCGTCTACGACCGTGTCATTCTCGTGCTCAAGGGAGTGTCGCTGGCGGTGCCGAACGGCGGGATCGTGGCGCTGCTCGGCGCCAACGGCGCCGGCAAGACCACGACGCTCAAGGCGATTTCCAATCTGCTCCACTCCGAGCGCGGCGAAGTGACCAAGGGCGCCATCCTGTTCGATGGCGCCGAAGTGCAGGCGCTGTCGCCCAACGAAGTCGTTCGGCGTGGCTGCATCCAGGTGATGCAAGGCCGTTTTTGCTTCGGCCATCTGACCATCGAGGAAAACCTGCTCACCGGCGCGTTCACCCGCCGCGACGGCGGCGCCGCCATCCGCGCCGGTCTGGAAAAGGTCTACGCCTATTTCCCGCGGCTGCGCGAACGGCGGGCGTCGCTCGCCGGCTACACCTCGGGCGGCGAGCAGCAGATGTGCGCCATCGGCCGCGCGCTGATGTCGCAGCCGAAGATGATCCTGCTCGACGAACCGTCGATGGGGCTCGCGCCGCAGATCGTGGAAGAGATTTTCACCATCATGAAGGGGCTCAACGACTCAGAAGGCGTCTCGTTCCTGCTGGCCGAGCAGAATACGCACCTGGCGCTGAAATACTCCGATTACGGCTATATCCTCGAGAACGGCCGCGTCGTACTCGACGGGACGGCGACCACGCTCATGGAAAACGAGGACGTCAAGGAATTTTACCTCGGCATCGCCGAGGGCAAGCGCAAATCGTTCCGCGAAGGCAAGCACTATAAGCGGCGGAAGCGCTGGCTGGCTTAACGCCCGCCTTAGCGAAATCCGGCCTCGATCTTGACGCTCGGCGGCACTGGGATGCTGTCGGGCACGAAGAAGTCGTTCGCCAGCTTTTGGGTCGGATCGACGCGATATCTTTCGAAATCGGTGACGCCGTTCTCGGCGAGGAAGGTGTCGTCGATGAGAAAGTGCCCGGTGAATTCGCGCGCCGGCTTGTTGAAGATCAGATAAGCAGCGTCGGCCATGATCTCGGGCTTGCGCGATTGGCGCATCAAGGCGTCGCCGCCGAGGAGGTTCTGCACCGCGGCGGTGGCGATCACCGTGCGCGGCCAAAGCGCGTTGACGGCAATACCCTTGGAGCGCAGTTCGCCGGCCAGCCCAAGCACCACGAGGCTCATGCCGAATTTTGCGATGGTGTAGGCGGTGTGCGGCGCAAACCACTTTTCTTTAACGTCGAGCGGCGGCGAGATCATCAGAATATGCGGATTGGCCGCCTTCTGCAGATGCGGGATCGCCCATTTCGAGACGACGAAAGTGCCGCGGGTGTTGATCTGCTGCATCAGATCGTAGCGCTTCATGTCGGTTGCGACCGCCGGCGTCAGCGAAATGGCGCTGGCGTTGTTGACGACGATGTCGATGCCGCCGAAATGCGCCGCGGTCTTGTCCAGCGCTTCTTTCACTATCATTTCGTCGCGCACATCGACCACCAGCGGCAAGGCCTTGCCGCCGGCGCGCTCGATGTCTTCCGCGGCCGTATAGATGGTGCCGGGAAGCTTGGGATGCGGTTCCGCGGTCTTGGCGGCGACGGCGATATTGGCGCCGTCGCGGGCGGCGCGCAGCGCGATCGCCAGCCCGATGCCGCGCGACGCGCCGGTGATGAACAACGTTTTGCCTTTGAGCGACATCGGAAGCCTCACTTTTTGCGCGCCAGAAACGCCATGAACGCTGTGCGCGCCTCGTCGGATTGCAACAGATCGCGGAAGTGCGCGGATTCTTGATCGATCCGCTTGAGGATTTCGTCGGTCTGGCCGCGCATCAAACCGCGCGTCACCGCCAAGGCGTGCGGCGGCAGCGCCGCGATCTCGCGCGCCGCGGCGAGCGCGACCGCTTCGACCTCGCTGCTATCGACCACGGTGTTGACGATGCCGGCGTCCTTGGCCTCGGCGGCGGACAGCGGCCGCCCCATCGCCAACAGCGAAAAGGCGCGCGCATAGCCCATGCGCATCGGCGCCAGCATGGTCGAGGCCGCTTCGGGAATGAGTCCGAGCTTAATGAACGGCGTCGACAGGGTCGACGCGGTGCTGACGACGACATGATCGCAATGCAGCAGCATGGTGGTGCCGACCCCGACGGCGACGCCGTCGACGGCGGCGACCAGCGGCTTGCGCCGGCCGGCGAGCGCATGGAGAAAGCCATGCGCGCGTGTATCGAGGCCGCCGCTCGAGGCTTGCAGAAAATCGGTGATGTCGTTGCCGGCGCAAAACGCGCCCGGCACGCCGGCGATCAGGCTGCAGCGGATCGCCTCAGTCTGGTCGGCGTCCTGCAGCGCTTGCGTCAAGCCGCCATACATGGCGAGCGTCAGCGCATTCTTCTTCGCCGGCCGGTTCATGCGAATGACGTGTACCGCGCCATCGTCGGTCACGGCGATATCGCCGCTCATGGTTCGCGTCTCCTCAAGCGTATGCTTCTGCGCTCAGTATCGAGGATTGCTTGACGGTAAGCTAGAGCGTGAGCCGAATCATGCGCCAGGCGAACAGCCCGCAATCAATTGGCGGACTTGTCGTTCTACTGCCGGACGAGCTTGCCGATGGCGCGAAATTCGCCGCCCGTGGCGCCGCGGGCCTGCGACTCGATCGAGCGATAAAGTTCGATGATCCGCTGTCCGGCCGCGGTGACGCTGGCGCCCCCACCCCGCAGTCCCCCGGTTTCCGCGGTCACCGCCGGTTCGCGCAGCGAACGGTTGATTTCCTCAACCAGCAGCCAGGCCCGCCGGTAGGACATCCCGATCGACCTTGCCGCCGCCGAGATCGATCCGGTGTCGCGTATTGCCTCCAACAGCGCGATCTTGCCCGGACCGAGGCGATCTCCCGAAGCCAAGTCGATGCGGATGGAAAGGTGGGTGTCGGGCATCATCGAACCCTTGTGCGGCGCGCCGACAATGGACACGCAGATAGGTGGCCGCCGTCAAGGGGTATGTTTGGCTCGCGGTGCGCAACATCTTAAAGGCGTGCGGATTCTCAAAAGAGTGCGGCGGCCGCAGCCGCCGCATCGCGCAATCCGGCCTGCTGGCGCCTTAATGGAACAGTTTAGCGGCGTTAGCGATCGTTTCCGCCACGCCCCAAGCCAACGGGATGCCGACCCATACCCAGGCGAGCGCAAGCTGCCAGGGTTTCGTGCCGCTTTGGCTCGTGTTGCTCATCGTCTTCCTCCCTTATGCGCCGGCCGGCCTGCTGCTGCCGAACGAAGCCGCCACTTCGCGGCCGGCCTCCGCTGCGGTCGCGAGCGCGGTATCCACCGGCTTCATGTGGTAGCGCTGGTGCACAGCCTTAATGAACAGATTGCATAAGAAGCCGACCACGAGCAGCCCGGCCATGACATACATGGTGACGTTGTAGGCCTGCGCCTTCGGCACGCCGTGGTCGATCTGATACTGGCGGATATAGTTCACCAGCACCGGCCCGAAGATACCGGCCATCGACCAGGCTGTGATCAGCCAGCCGTGGATCGCGCCGACATAGCGGGTGCCGAACATGTCCTTGAGATAGGCCGGCACGGTGGCGAAGCCGCCGCCATACATGCTGATGATGACAATGAAGCAAAGCACGAAGCCGGTTATGCTGCCGATCGAGCCGGTCCACGGCACCAGCGCATAGAGCACCGTTCCGATGACGAAGAAGCAGAAGTACGTGTTCTTGCGGCCGATATAGTCTGAGGTCGAAGCCCAGAAGAAGCGGCCGACCATGTTGAACAGGCTAAGCAGCCCGACGAAGCCGGCCGCCGCGACCGGCGTGATGTGGCCGGGGAACATTTCCTGGCTCATCGCCGAGGCCTGCCCGAGCACGCCGATGCCGGCGGTCACGTTTAGGCAGAGCACCCACCAGATCAACCAGAATTGCGGTGTCTTCAGCGCGTCATAGACGAAAACGTCGCTCGTGGTGATCAGCTTGGAGGCCTGTACCGGCGGCGTGTAACCCTCCGGCTTCCAGGCGGGCGCCGGAATGCGCACGATCGCGGCACCGACCCACATGAAGATGAGATAAATGATGCCAAGGCCCATGAAGGCTTCAGCGACGCCGACATGCGTCGGCGTCGAAAACTTCTGCATCAGCCACACGGAAAGCGGCGAGGCGATGAAGGCGCCGCCGCCGAAGCCCATGATCGCCATACCAGTTGCCATGCCCGGCCGGTCGGGGAACCATTTGATCAGCGTCGACACTGGTGAAATGTAGCCGAGGCCGAGGCCGATGCCGCCGAAGAAACCGTAGCCAAGGTAGATGAGCCAGAGATTGTGGACGTAGACGCCGATCGCGGAAATGAAAAAGCCGACCGCCCAGCAGAGTCCCGATGTGAACATCGCGCGGCGCGGACCGCCTTCCTCGACCCAACGGCCAAACACGGCCGCCGATGTGCCGAGAAAGAAAATCGCTATCGAGAAAATCCACCCGAGCTCAGTCAGTTTCCAGTCGCCCGGTGCTGATTGCGTAATGCCGATCAGCTTGGTCATCGGCAGATTGAACACGCTGAACGCGTAGGCCTGGCCGATGCACAGATGGATGCAAAGCGCCGCTGGCGGCACCATCCAACGGCTGAAGCCGGGCTTGGCAATCGTGTGGCTGCGATCAAGAAAGCCGAATAGACCCCCGGCCGCCGGGGTCTCCGCTATCGTCGTCATTGTCACTCCTCCCTGCCGCAGCGCGCTTTCGGCGCCTCGGTCCGTCTCTTCGTTGTTAGTTGGTCAGTTTTTCGCGTTTCTTCTTCTCGGCGTCATGCAGCTGTTCAATCGCCGTGCGAACGTCAGGATCCAGGCCTTTACCGCCCGCCTCGAGATGCACAAAAATTTGCGCGCGCATGCGCGGATCCCAGAATTTTTTGATGTGATCGGCGATTCCTGGTACGGCTTGTTCCTCTCCCTGACTCGCAAAGAACTTGCCGATTTGATTGGCCATGTAGACCAGCTTGTCAAGCGACATGGGTAACGGTGTCTTTGCTGGTTTGTTTATTGGTTTCTTTGATGCGGTGCGGGTGCGCGAATATTTCGAAGCCGTCGCTGCGCGCGATCGCCGCGAGCGTAATCCCGGCGGCTTGCGCGGTGCGCACCGCGAGCGCCGTCGGCGCCGACACCGCGACGATCACCGGCGCGCCAATGACGGCGGTTTTTTGCACCATTTCAACCGAGACACGACTCGTCAAGAGTACCATGCCGCCGCTGGCGGCTACGCCGCCGTGCGCCAGCGCGCCGGCGAGTTTGTCGAGCGCATTATGCCGGCCGACGTCTTCCCGCAGCGCGACAAGGCCGCGATCCGGATGCCAAAATGCCGCAGCATGGACCGCCCGGGTCTGCCGATTAAGCTCCTGGCGGGGAGCAAGCGTTTCGAGCGCCTGCATGATCTCATCCGGCGCGAACGTCTCGCTTGAACGCACCTGCGGCAAAGCGCGCACCGCCTCTTCGAGGCTGTCGATGCCGCACAGCCCGCAGCCGGTCGGCCCCGCCATATAACGCCGCCGCTCACTCAACGCCGCAGCGCGCGGTTCGTTGAGCCACATCCGCAGCTCGATGCCGGCGTCGTGTTCGATGACGTCGAGTTCGCGCACGTCGGCGGCGGAGGAAATGACGCCCTCGGTGAGGCTGAAACCCAGCGCGAAGTCTCGCAGATCCTGCGGCGTCGCCATCATCACCGCGTAAGAGCCGGCGTCATAGCTGAAGGCGACGGCGGTCTCCTCGGGGATGATTCGCTTGCCGTGCGTTTCGCCCTGACGGCGCCAGATCGAGTTGTCGACCGCGGTCGTCGGCTCCACCATGCCGTTACTCCGCGGCCTCGATCGTCGCCGCGATGCGCCGGCTCTTGCGCGCGAGCTCGTCGTATTTTTCCTGCCACTCGGTTGGGCCGTTCGAGTGCGAGATTTGCACTGCCGTCACCTTGTATTCGGGGCAGTTGGTGGCCCAGTCGGAATAGTCGGTGGTGACGACGTTGGCCTGTGTGGTCGGATGATGGAACGTCGTATAGACGACGCCCGGCGCCACACGGTCGGTGATCAGCGCGCGCAGCGCGGTTTCGCCGGCGCGGCTTGCGAGCTTCACCCAGTCGCCGTCGCGGACGCCACGCTGCTCGGCGTCGTGCGGATTGATTTCGAGCCGGTCCTCTTCATGCCAGGCAACGTTGGCGGTGCGGCGCGTCTGCGCACCGACATTGTACTGGCTGAGAATGCGGCCGGTGGTGAGCAGCAGCGGGAAGCGCGGTCCGGTCTTCTCGTCGGTGGCGACATATTCCGTGCGTATGAATTTGCCCTTGCCACGCACAAAGCCGGCCATATGCATGACCGGTGTGCCTTCCGGCGCCTTTTCGTTGCACGGCCACTGTATCGAGCCAAGCTCATCGAGCTTCGCATAGGAAACGCCGGTAAAGGTCGGCGTCAGCCGGGCGATTTCGTCCATGATCTGCGATGGGTGATCGTAGCGCATATCAAAGCCCATGGCTTTGGCGAGCAGCGCGGTGATCTCCCAATCGCCGTAGCCGTTCTTCGGCGCCATCACCTTGCGCACGCGCTGGATGCGGCGTTCGGCGTTGGTGAAGGTGCCGTCCTTCTCCAGGAAGGTCGAGCCGGGGAGGAACACGTGCGCGTAGTTCGCGGTTTCGTTGAGGAACAGATCCTGCACTACGACGCATTCCATCGCTTCCAGGCCGGCGGCGACGTGATGGGTGTCCGGATCGGACTGCAGGATATCCTCGCCCTGGATGTAGATGCCTTTGAACGAGCCGTCGACGGCGGCATCGAGCATGTTCGGGATGCGCAGACCCGGTTCCTTCTCCAACGTGACGTGCCAGAGCGATTCAAACAACTCGCGAGTCGCATCGGTGGAGATGTGACGATAGCCCGACAGTTCGTGCGGGAACGAGCCCATGTCGCAGGCCCCTTGCACGTTGTTCTGTCCGCGCAGCGGGTTCACGCCGACGCCGGGCCGGCCGATATTGCCGGTCGCCATGGCAAGGTTGGCGATGGCAATCACCGTGGTCGAGCCTTGGCTGTGCTCGGTGACGCCGAGGCCGTAATAGATCGCACCGTTGCCGCCGGTGGCGTAGAGCCGCGCCGCGCCGCGGATCGTTTCCGCCGGCACGCCGGACACTTTCGCCACTTCCTCGGGGCTGTTGCGCGGCTCGGACACGAACGCCGCCCAATCCTGGAATTCGTCCCAGTCGCAGCGCTCGCGCACGAACTTCTCGTTCACCAGTCCTTCGGTGACGACGACATGCGCCAACGCGGTGAGGATGGCGACGTTGGTGCCGGGCTTGAGCGGCAGATGATAGGCCGCTTCGACGTGCGGCATGCGCACGAGGTCGATGGCGCGCGGATCGACGACGATCAGCTTGGCGCCCTGGCGCAGCCGCTTCTTTAAACGCGAAGCGAACACAGGATGGCCGTCGGTCGGATTGGCGCCGACCACCACCACCACGTCGGCATCTTCGACCGAGTCGAAATCCTGGGTGCCGGCCGAGGTGCCGAACGTTTTGCTCAGGCCGTATCCGGTCGGCGAATGACAAACGCGCGCGCAGGTGTCGACATTGTTGTTGCCGAAGCCGGCGCGGATCAGCTTCTGCACCAGGAACGTTTCCTCGTTGGTGCAGCGCGAGGAGGTGATGCCGCCGACAGAATCCTTGCCGTACTTGGCCTGGATGCGTTTGAACTCGGATGCGGTGTGCGCGATCGCTTCGTCCCACGACACTTCGCGCCACGGATCGTTGATCTTGGCGCGGATCATCGGCTTCAAGATGCGCTCTTTATGGGTCGCATAACCCCAGGCGAACCGGCCCTTGATGCAGGAATGGCCGCGGTTCGCCTTGCCGTCCTTGTACGGCACCATGCGCACCAGTTCGTCGCCGCGCATTTCCGCTTTGAACGTGCAGCCGACGCCGCAATAGGCGCAGGTGGTTATCACCGAATGCTCGGGCGCGCCGATCTCGATGACCGATTTCTCGTTCAGCGTCGCCGTCGGGCAGGCCTGCACGCAGGCGCCGCAGGAAACGCATTCGGAGCCGAAGAACGCTTCTTCCATGCCCGGCGAAACCACCGACTTGAAGCCGCGGCCGGCGATGGTCAGCGCGAAGGTGCCCTGCACCTCTTCGCAGGCCCGCACGCAGCGCGAGCAGACGATGCATTTCGACGGTTCGTACGTGAAGTACGGATTCGACGCATCGATGCCCGGATTGGGATGGCGGGCGCCGTCATAGCCGTAGCGCACGTCGCGCAGACCGACCGCGCCGGCCATGTCTTGCAGTTCGCAATCGCCGTTCGCCGAGCAGGTCAGGCAGTCGAGCGGATGTTCGGAGATGTAAAGCTCCATGACGCCCTTGCGCAGCCGCTTGAGGCGGTCGGTCTGGGTGCGCACAGCCATGCCGTTTGCGGCCGGCGTCGTACACGAAGCCGGCGTACCGGGACGGCCGTCGATTTCGACCAGACACAGCCGGCAGGAGCCGAACGCGTCCAGCATGTCGGTTGCGCAGAGCTTGGGGATTTTGGTCCCGAGTTCCATCGCCGCGCGCATGATCGAGGTGCCTTCCGGCACCGTGACGCTCTGACCGTCGATGGTCAGCGTGACGGTCTTTTCGCTTCTTGCGCGGGGCGTGCCGTAGTCGATCTCTTGGATGAACGACATGGCGATCTCCTATTCGGCGGCTTGCAGGCGCGGCCGCGCGCCGAAGTCTTCCGGGAAATGGGTAAGCGCGCTCATCACCGGATACGGCGTGAAGCCGCCGAGCGCGCACAGTGAGCCGAACTTCATGGTGTTACACAGGTCTTCGAGCACTTCGATATTCTTGGCGCGATTTTCGTCGCGGATAATGCGGTCAACGGTTTCCACGCCCCGCGCCGAACCGATGCGGCAGGGCGTGCACTTGCCACAGGACTCCACCGCGCAGAATTCCATCGCGAAACGCGCTTGTTTGGCCATGTCGACGGTGTCGTCGAACACGACGACCCCGGCGTGGCCGATCAAGCCATCCCTTTTTGCGAACGCCTCATAGTCGAACGGCGTGTCGAACAGCGCCGGCGGGAAATAAGCCCCGAGCGGTCCGCCGACTTGTACGGCTTTCACCGGCCGGCCGGTGAAGCAGCCGCCGCCAATGTCGTTGACGAGTTCGCCGAGCGTGATGCCGAACGGCGTCTCGAACAGGCCGCCGTAATTGAGATTGCCGGCAAGCTGGATCGGCATGGTGCCGCGCGAGCGGCCGACGCCGAAATCCTTATAGAATGCGGCGCCCCTGTCCATGATGATCGGCACGGTCGCGAGCGAGAGCACGTTGTTGATGACAGTCGGTTTGCCGAACAGTCCCTTGTGCGCCGGCAGCGGCGGCTTTGCCCGCACGACGCCGCGCTTGCCCTCCAGGCTCTCGAGAAGCGAGGTTTCCTCGCCGCAGACGTATGCGCCGGCTCCTTCACGCACTTCGAGATTGAATTCGAAATTCGAGCCCGCGACCTTCTTGCCGAGCATTCCGGCGCGGCGGGCGGTGTCGATTGCTTCACCCATCACCGCGATGGCGTGCGGATATTCAGAGCGGATGTAGATAAAGCCTTTGGTGGCGCCGACCGCGATGCCGGCGATCGTCATGCCTTCGATGAGCACGAACGGATCGCCTTCCATGATCATGCGGTCGGCGAAGGTGCCGCTGTCGCCTTCGTCGGCATTGCAGACGATGTATTTGCGGTCGGCCTTGGCGTCCGCTACGGTCTTCCACTTGATGCCCGTCGGAAATCCGGCACCGCCGCGGCCGCGCAGCCCGGATTGGCTGATCTCTTCGACGATGCCCGTGGGATTGGTCAGCGCTTTGGCCAGACCCTTATAGCCGCCGTGTGCTTTGTAGTCGTCGAGCGAGCGCGGGTCGACGATGCCGCAGCGGGCGAATGTGAGGCGGGTCTGCGTCTTGAGGAACGGATGCTCTTCGGGCACGCCGACGCGCAATTTGTGATCGCCGCCATCGCCGATCATGGCATCGAGGACGCTTTCAACATCGGCCAATTCGACCGGCCCGTAGGCAATGCGGCCCTTGCCGGTCGCGACTTCGAGCATCGGTTCCAGCCAATGCATGCCGCGCGAGCCGTTACGCACGATTCCGATCGCGATCTTGCGCTTGGCGGCAGACGAAGCAATGGCGATCGCGATCTCGTCGGCGCCGCAGGCGACCGCCGCGGCGTCGCCGGGGACATAGATGCGCAGCGCGCTCATCGGTCGACCGCCGCGAGGAGGCTATCAAGCTTCTTGGCGTCGAGCCGGGCCACCACCTTGCCGTCTATCATGGCAGACGGGGAGACCGAGCAGAGGCCGAGGCAGTAGATAGGCTCGAGGGTCACGCGCCTATCCGCCGTCGTGTTGCCCATTGTCACGCCAAGGCGGGCCTCGGCGCGCGCGGCCAGCGCATCGCCGCCGGCGGCTTGGCAGGCCTCGGCCCGGCAAAGCTTGAGCACATGCCGGCCGGCCGGGGCCTGGCGGAAATCGTGATAGAAGGTGACGACGCCGTGCACCTCGGCGCGGGTGATATTGAGGGCTTCGGCTATCAGCGGCTCGGCAGCCTCGTCGATGTAGCCAAACTCTTCCTGCAAAGCGTGCAGGATAGGCAGCAGCGGGCCCTCAAGGCCCTGATGCTCTCTGGTGATTTGCGCGGTTCGGTCCGCGCTCCATGGTTCGTAACTTGGCACGTCAGTACCAGCTCTCTGTGCAACTGCCCCTCGGCCGATCGCACTGAAGATATTGGAACTATTACAAAATATGGGTTTAACGCGCCGGATCAATACAGCTGATCCATGGTTCGATCAGCATTCCTGATTAAACCTAATCAGCGCCGTCGCCCGGAAGCGGCCGCGTCGGCGCCACGGCTTCCCCGCTTCCCGCCTAGCTGTCTGTTTTCGCTTGTGTTTTTGACAACTTCGGTCTGTTCCAGGACCTTCGCCAGCGCGCGGGCCTCGGTGACAAGGGCAGCGATAAGCGGCGTCATTGGCTCGCGGTGTGGGACAACGAGTCCGACCGTATGCGTCGCTGCTGGCTCGACGATCGGGATGGAACGGACGTTATCGGTCAGGCCCAGCGTTTCGGCGAGCTTCGCGGGCATGATGCTCGCCCATTTGCCGGTACGGACATGCGCGAACAACACGATCATCGAATTGGATTCGAGGGTGGGTGACGGCTCCTGCCCGGCCGAGCGCAATAGCGCATCGATAATCCGCCGGTTCTGCATGTCGGGCGTCAGCAGGCAGAGCGGGACTTGGCCGACCTCCGCCCATGTCACGCTGTCACGATCCCCCAAAGCCCCCGTGGGCGATGTCAGCAGCCGGTACTCCTCGTTATAGAGCGGCACCGTATTCACGCGGCCAACCGGCTCATTGTCGAGGTACGTCAGGCCGGCGTCGACCTCGAGATCATCGAGCAATCTCAGCACCTCGATCGATGTCTTCGACACGACGCTGAATCTGACGTTAGGGTGCTTGGCGCGATAGGGTGTCGTCAGCATCGCCGTCATGGCGAGCGTGGTGGGAATCGCCGCGATCTTGACGTGGCCGACTAAGCCGCGTTTGAGCGCATCGATATCCTGGCGCATGGCTCTGGCGTCGCCAACAATCCGACGCGCCCATTCCAGCACCCTTTCACCCTCAGGTGTGAATCCATGGAATCGCGAGCCGCGCTGCACGAGCAATACGCCGAACATATCCTCCAGATATTTTATTCCGGCTGACAATGTCGGCTGGCTGACGTTGCAAGCCTCGGCCGCGCGGCCAAAGTGACTTTCACGCGCCAGCGCAATGATGAACTCGAGCCGATCAATCATCGGTAGCTTTCGGTTCCAGACAAACTTTGATTTCAGGTCGAGCGGATTATCGCACAGTCGAGATAGTCCCCCAATGCAGCTGCGAAACGGGCCCCCCCAGGGGGTGGGCTGGCCTGGCGCGCGGATAGCGCTATGCTGCGCTGCCAGGGAGGAAAAACCGTGCAGAAACTAGCCGTCCGTCCGGCAGCGCCGGACCCCGCCGAACCCGCTTTCGGCTCCTCGCTCGCGCGCGACGCCGAAGCCGCCAGTGCCTACGTCGCCGCCATCGACGCACAAGTTCGGGCAGCGCGCAAAGCCGCGCCCGCCGGCGAGGAGCGCGTGGCCGACGTCGTCGCGCTCAAGACCCGCGCGCAGAAGGTCAAAGACCGGTTCTTCCGCCACCATGCGACCGCGATTTACGACCAGGTGACCGACGAGGGCGCGCGCTTTCTGCGCGTTCGCGACGTTGTGCTCGCCGCCGCCGATCTTTATCCCGCGCTGTTGCCGACCGAGGCCGAACTCGACGCCGAGCGGGCGCTCAAGCAGCAAAGCGCCAAGGAAGGCCGCGAGCTCGATCAGGGATTGTTTCTCTCCCACATCCTCGCCGATGAGCGCACCGGCATGCATCTCATCCATGCGATGCTCAAGCCCCGCCGCGAGGCGTTGGAACGGCTCTCTGAATTCCGCGCCAAGGGTTTTGTCGATCTCGGCGGCGCGACCGTCGAACGCAAAGGCAAGGTCGGGCACTTGACCTTGACCAATGCCAAATTTCTCAACGCCGAAGACAATCGCGCCACCACGGCGCTCGAGACCGGTGCCGATCTCGTGCTGCTCGACGACGACATCGAGGTCGGCGTGTTGCGTGGCGGCGTCGTGCAGCATCCGAAATATGCCGGCCGCCGTATCTTCAATGCCGGCATCAATCTGACGCATCTCTATTACGGCCAGATCTCGTTCGTGGAATTTTTCATTGAGCGCGAACTTGGGTTCCTCAACAAGATGCACCGCGGCCATTGGCTCTCTGACTCGTACGATGAGCAATTCGAAGATTATGCCGAAAAGCCGTGGGTGGCGGCGGTGGAGGCCTTTGCCATCGGCGGCGGCTGCCAGATCCTCACGGTTATGGACCGCGTGCTCGCCGAGCCGGGTTCGTATTTCAACCTGCCGGCCAGCAAGGAGGGCTTCATCCCCGGAGCGGCGCCGTTGCGGCTGCCGCGATTGGTCGGCATCAAGCTCGCGCGCGAGGGCATCTTCTTCGAGCGCGTCTTCCACGCCGAAGCCCCGGAAGGACGCATGATCTGCGATCAGGTCGTGCCCGTGGGCCAAATGGACGCGGCGATCGAGCAGAATGCCCATCAGCTGGTTCGCGCCGGCACGACCAGCGCGGCCGCCAACCGCAAGGCCCTGCGCGTCGCACAAGAGCCGCTACCAGTCTATCGGCGTTATCTCGCCACCTATGCGCGGCAACAAAGCTTGTGCGTCTATGACCCGAAGCTGATCGAGAATCTCAAGCACAGCTGGAACCCGACCGAGCGGCGGATGTAATGACTAATACCGAACCTGCCGCACTAGCGGCGCTCAGCGCGGTTACCCGTGTCACGGTGGAAACCAAGGACACGGTCGGCGCGATGGTGCCTGGCATGCCGATGGTGGCGGCGACGCCTTATCTCGTCGCCGTCGCCGAAATGGCCTGTGCCCGGCTGATCAAGGATTTGCTCGAGCCCGGACAGATCACCGTCGGCAGCCGGGTCGTGATCGATCATCTCGGACCGAGCAAGGTTGGCGCCGAATTGGCGATCAAAGCGACGCTGGTCAATCGCGAGAAGAATCGCTTCCGCTTCGCGGTTGAGATCGACGACGGCGCCCGCACCGTCGCCAAGGTCGAGCATGAGCGCGCCGCCGTTTCGCTCGAAAAACTCATGAAGGCGCTGGGGTAGAAGAGCCGCAGGAATGCGAACCATCGCCGAGATGCTGCGCTGGCGGGCGCGGCGCCACCCGGACCTGGAGGCCATTTGGTTCGACGGCAAAGGGCAGAGCTTTGCCGCGCTCAACGAGCAGACCTCGCAGCTCGCCGCCGGGCTGATCGGCAAGCTCGGCCTTAAGCCGGGCGACCGCGTCAGCATTCTCGACAAGAACAGCGCCGCCTATTTCGAATTGTTCTTCGCGCTCGACAAAGCCGGGCTGGTCGCGGCGCCGCTGAACTGGCGGCTCACGCCGCACGAAGTCAAACAGATCGTCGACGACATCAAACCGAAGCTGATTGTCACCGGCGCCGAGTTCAAGGCCAACGGCGCCGCGACCGGCGTGCCGACCGTGACCTTTGACGATTTGCCGCGCGACGGCGAAGATCCGCGGCGTGATGTCGACGGCGCCGTTTGCTCGCAATTTTGCACCTCGGGAACGACCGGCCTGCCCAAGGGTGCGATGCTGACCGGCCACAATCTGCTCAATGTCGGTTCTTGCGGCGCGCTGGAGAACAACGAGATGCGCGAAGGCGGCCGCTCGCTGGTCTGCCTGCCGCTCTTTCATATCGGCGGTACGATCTGGGCGATCTGGGCGATGCAGACCGGATCGACGGTCGTGATCGTGCGCGAGCCGGCGCCGGACATTCTGCTCAAGACCATGGTCGAGCAGCGCATTGAAAGCGCGTTGTTGGTGCCCACCCTGATGTTGTTGATGACCGAGCTGCCCGCGGCGCGTACCGCCGATTTCTCGGCGCTCAAGCTTATCAGTTACGGCACCGCGCCGATTTCGCCGGCGCTGTTGCGCCGCGCGATCGACATTTTCAAATGCCGCTTCCTCCAGGTCTATGGCCTGACCGAAACAACCGGCCCGTTCACGGCGTTGCAGCACGAACAGCACGTCGGCAAGCGGATTCTGTCCTGCGGCAGGCCGATGCTCGGCGGGCGCGTGCGCATCGTCGATTCCGACGGCAAGGATTTGCCGCCCGGACAAGTCGGCGAAATCCTTTATTCCGGCGAGAATCTGATGGCCGGCTATTGGGCGCGGCCGGAGGCGACCGCGCAGGCGATCCGCGATGGGTGGTTTCATACCGGCGATGCCGGTTATGTGGATGAGGAAGGCTTTATCTATCTGAAAGACCGCATCAAGGACATGATCATCTCCGGCAGCGAAAACGTCTATCCGGCCGAAGTCGAAGCCGCGCTGATGGGACATCCGGAAGTTCTGGAATGTGCGGTGATCGGCGTTCCGCATTCGAAATGGGGCGAGACGGTCAAAGCCGTCGTCGTGCGTCGCGCCAGCACGAGCCTGACGGAAGCCGCATTGATCGAATGGAGCCGTAACAAGCTCGCCGGCTTCAAGCGGCCGACCTCGGTCGACTTTGTCGAGACGCTGCCGCGCAACGCCTCGGGTAAGCTCTTGAAACGAACTCTGCGCGAGCCTTATTGGGTTGGTTACACACGCCGCGTGAATTAGCGGAAGATTTTTTCCCGATTCTGGAGTGAAGAAAATGAAAGTTGCTTTGATCGGCGCTACTGGAAACGTTGGCTCGCGGCTGTTGGCGGAGCTCACCTCGCGGGGCCACACGGTGACCGCTATTTCGCGGCACCCCGAAAAAACGGCGGCTCAGCCCGGCGTCGCCGCCAAGCACGGCGACGTGTCCGACAAGGCCGGACTGACCGCCTTGCTTGCCGGGCATGACGCGGTGATCAGCGCGCTGCGCTTTTCCGGCAGCGATCCGAAGATTCTCATCGATGCGGTCAAAGCCTCGGGCGTGAAGCGTTATCTGGTTGTCGGCGGCGCCGGCAGCCTGGAAGTGGCGCCGGGGCACAAGTTGATCGATACGCCGAATTTCCCGGAAGCCTATAAGCCCGAAGCATCCAAGGGCGGCGTGTTTTTACAAATATTGCGCGGGGAGAAGGACCTCGACTGGACGTTTCTGTCGCCGTCCGCGCTGATCAGCGCTGGCACCCGGACCGGAAAATTCCGCCTCGGCGGCGACCAGTTGCTCAAAGACGACAAAGGCAACAGCAGCATTTCCTACGAGGATTATGCGGTTGCCCTGGTCGACGAACTGGAAAAGCCGAAGTACTCCAGGCAGCGCTTCACGGTCGGCTATTGATAGCGCGCGACGTGGAGCCGCCGCAAAGGCCGTGGCGTCCGGCAAAAGTTGTTCTATAGTGGGTCTACACCCGACGGGGTGAAAGTGGCCGTCCCGTACAGCGAAGGGATGACTGCAATGCCGGTGACCTACGAGACTTGGCTCGTCTTGCTGTCGATCGTCATGGCGATCCAGGGCGCCTATGTGGCTTTAAGTCTCGCCCTGCAAATTCCGCAAGCGGCGGGCACGCGCCGAAGAGTGCTTTTGGCCGGCGCCACCGTATCCTTCGCGGTTGCTATCTGGACCATGCATTTCGTCGGCATGCTCGCGGTAAGGCTGCCGTTTCAGGTCGATTACCTGGTGCTGCCGACGCTGCTGTCGTTTCTGGCCTGCGCGATCGTGGTCGGCGCCGCGGTCTATGCGACGAGCTCCGGGCCGCTGACCTTGCTGCGCCTGACGCTCTCCTCGTGCCTGATGGGCGGCGGCATTTTCGCCATGCATTACATCGGCATGAGCGCGCTCGATGCCTCGACCTATATGGTCCACGATCCGATTTATGTCGCCGCCAGCATGGCGATAGCCATCGCGACGTCCGGACTGGCGCTGTGGCTTGCGACCGCGCGCGGCGGGCGGCCGCCGCTGGTGCTGTCCGCGGCCGCGTTCGGCGTCGCCGTTTCCGGCATGCATTACACCGCCATGTCCGGCGTGACACTCTATCCCTTCGTCACCGGCTCTCCGGGCGCGCCGGCGCTGTCGACCGACCTCCTCGCCATCGTGGTGGCGATTGTCGGCTTCTGCATCTCCGGCATCTTCCTGCTGCTGCTGCTGCCGGATTCGACGCGCGCGCAGGCTGCATCGGAGCCACGTGTCGCCGCGGCAACGGCGGCAACAATGGAAGCGCCGGCAGCGGGCGCCGCCGGCCACGCGATCGAGTTAGGCCGCGACGCCATGACGCCGCAGCGCTTCGCCCGGCATTTGCCGATCGAGCGCGACGGCGCTACGCATTTTCTGGCGGTCGAACAGGTCGTCGCCGTGCATGCCAATGCACATTACACGTACGTCTTCGACGGCAACGACAAGCTGTTTTGCCCATTGCCGATCAGCGACGTCGAATCCCGGCTGGACGACAATCACTTCGTGCGGGTCCACCGCAGCCACATCGTCAATATCGATCGCGTGGTTGGCTATCGGCGCTCCGGCGACAACGAGCTCGTCGAGATGGCTGCGGGTAATCACTACCTGGTGCCGGTTAGCCGCAGCCGCGTCGGCTCCTTGAGATCACGGATCGCCACCCTCAACGGCGCCGACCCATCGATTCTGCGCCGGCGGCATCGTCTCGCGGCGCAATAACGGTGGCGCATTATTTTGCTTTTGTGTCAGGATCGCTGACGTAATTCGTGCAGAAACCCGGCCGTTCGTGCGGTTTCCGCGCCGTTGGTGCATTGTACTGATGCTGGTGCACCGGCGATTGCCGCTGCGCTGCACAATCCGCCAGAATTGAATCTCTTAAAAGTATCGCGCGCTTTCCGGCACGGGCCTTGGTGATGACCTTGGTCTGGCGGGTGGCGTCAGGGAGGATGCCTATGATACCAGGCGCATTCGCCTATCACCGCCCGAAATCCGTCAACGAAGCCGTCGGCTTGCTTGCCCAACTGGGCGATGACGGCCGCGCGCTGGCCGGCGGCCACAGCCTTATCCCGATGATGAAGCTGCGGCTGGCAACGCCCGCCAGTCTCATCGATCTCGGTGCCATAGCCGAACTCAAAGGTATTCGCGCCGACGGCAACGACGTGGTCATCGGCGCCATGACGACGCAGCACGAACTCATCGGCTCCGACCTGCTTGGCGCTAAAATCCCGCTGCTCAAGGAAGTCTCCGAGCAAATCGCCGATCCGCAGGTGCGCTATCTCGGCACCCTCGGCGGCAATATCGCCAACGGCGACCCCGCCAACGACATGCCGGCGGTGATGCAATGTCTCGGCGCTACTTTTCACCTCGCCGGCAAGAACGGCGAACGCCGCGTCGCCGCGCGCGACTTTTACCAGGGCCTTTATGTCACGGCGCTGCAAGCGGGTGAGATGCTCACCGCCGTGCGTATTCCGGTCCCGCCCGCTGGACACGGCTACGCTTATGAAAAACTCAAGCGCAAGATCGGCGACTTCGCCACCGCCGCCGCTGCGGTCGTGCTGACCATGGCCGGCGGCAAGGTCGGTACCTGCTCGATCGGCCTGACCAACGTCGCCGAGACGCCGCTGTGGGCGCAGGACGCCGCAAAAATCCTGGTCGGTTCGACGCTCGACGCAGCAACCGTGAAAAAGGCGGTCGCCGCGGCCGAAGCCATTACCGCGCCGGCGACCGACGCCCGCGGTCCGGCGCTTTACCGCACCAAAATGGCCGGCGTCATGCTCACGCGCGCGCTCGCCCGCGCCAAAGCCCGCGCCAAATAGCAGCAAGCAAAAATTCTAGGGAGAAAGCGAATGGCCAAATCCCAAATCGCGATGAAGGTGAACGGCAAGACCATCGACGCTTTGGTCGAGCCGCGCACCCTACTCATCCACTTCCTGCGCGACGACCAAAACATCACTGGACCGCATATCGGTTGCGAGACCAGCCATTGCGGCGCCTGCACCGTCGACCTCGACGGCAAGTCGGTGAAATCCTGCACGGTGTTCGCCATTCAGGCCAACGGCGGCGACATCCGCACCATCGAAGGCATGGCCAATCCCGACGGTACGTTGCACGCCTTGCAGGAAGGCTTCCGCGAGATGCACGGCCTGCAATGCGGCTTCTGCACGCCGGGAATGATCGTGCGCGCCTATCGGCTCCTGCAGGAGAACAAAAATCCCTCCGAGGAGGAGATTCGCTACGGCATCTCCGGCAATCTCTGCCGCTGCACCGGCTATCAGAACATCGTCAAAGCCATTCAATACGCCGCCGCCAAACTCAACGGCGTGGCGTTCCAGGAGGCCGCAGAATGAACGACATGACCCCCACCTCCGCCGAACGCGCCGCCAAGCTCGAAGGCCTGGGCTGCAAAAGAAAGCGCGTCGAGGACGTCCGCTTCATCCAGGGCAAAGGCAATTACGTCGATGACATCAAGCTGCCCGGCATGCTCTACGGCGACTTCAACCGCTCGCCGTATGCGCATGCGCGCATCACAAAGATCGATACGACCAAGGCGGCGGCGGTGCCCGGCGTGGTCGCTGTGCTCACCGCGGAGACGCTCAAAACCGTCAACCTCGCATGGATGCCGACGCTCGCCGGCGACGTGCAGATGGTGCTCGCCGACGGCAAAGTGTTGTTTCAGAACCAGGAAGTCGCCTTCGTCATCGCCACCGACCGCTATATCGCGGCCGACGCCGCCGACCTGGTCGAAGTCGAATACGAGCCGCTGCCGGTCAATGTCGATCCGCTTAAAGCGATGGCGCCCAACGCCCCGGTGATCCGCGAAGACATCAAGGACAAGACCGAAGGCGCGCACGGCAAGCGCAAGCACTATAACCACATCTTCTCATGGGCCGCCGGCGACAAGGCCGCGACGGACGCTGCTTTCGCCAAGGCCGACGTCTCGATCCGCGAGATGATCGTCTATCCGCGCGTGCACCCGTGCCCGCTCGAGACCTGTCAGTGCGTCGCCTCCTTCGACAAGATCAGGGGCGAACTGACGCTCTACGGCACCTTCCAGGCGCCGCACGTCATCCGCACCGTCGGGTCGCTGATCTCGAAAATTCCCGAGCACAAGATTCACGTCATCGCCCCGGACATCGGCGGCGGGTTCGGCAACAAGGTCGGCGCCTATTCGGGCTATATCTGCTCGATCGTCGCGTCGATCGTCACCGGCGTGCCGGTGAAGTGGACCGAGGACCGCATCGAGAACCTCTCCACCACCGCGTTCGCGCGCGACTTCTACATGGACATGGAAATCGCGGCGACCAAGGACGGCAAGGTCACTGCGATGCGCTGCTACACCATCGCCGACCATGGCGCCTTCGATGCCTGCGCCAATGCCACCAAATGGCCCGCGGGGCTGTTCTCCATCATCAGCGGTTCGTACGATTTCCCGACCGCGCATGTGCTGGTCGACGGCGTCTATACCAACAAAGCGCCGGGCGGCGTCGCCTATCGCTGCTCGTTCCGCGTCACCGAAGCCGCTTATTGCATCGAGCGCGCCATGGACATCATGGCGCAAAAGCTCGGCATGGATGCAGCGGAATTCCGGATGAAAAACCTGATTCGGCGCGAGCAATTTCCCTACACCTCGGCGTTCGGCTGGCAATACGACTCCGGCGATTACCAGACCGCCATGAACAAGGCGATCGAGTCGGTCAATTACAAGAAATTGCGCGACGAGCAGAAAGCCAAACGCGAAGCGTTCAAGCGCGGCGAGACCCGCGAGCTGATGGGCATCGGGGTCGCTTTCTTCACCGAAATCGTCGGCGCTGGGCCGTCGCGGGCCTGCGACATTCTTGGCATCGCCATGTTCGATTCCGCCGAGATCCGCATTCATCCGACCGGCAGCGGCATCTGCCGGCTTGGCACCAAGTCGCAGGGGCAGGGCCACGAGACCACCTACGCCCAAATCATCGCCAGCGAACTCGGGCTCGCCGCCGACAACATCATGGTCGAGGAGGGCAACACCGACACCGCGCCCTATGGTCTCGGCACTTACGGCTCGCGCTCGACGCCGGTGTCGGGCGCGGCGACCGCCATGGCTTGCCGCAAGATCAAAGCCAAGGCGCAGATGATCGCCGCCTATATGCTCGAAGTGCATGACGACGATCTCGAATGGGACGTCGACCGTTTCCGCGTGAAAGGCAATCCCGAGCGATCCAAGACCATGACCGAGCTCGCCTGGGCGGCGTATCACGAAGTGCCGCCAGGCATGGAGCCGGGCCTCGAAGCGGTCGACTATTACGATCCGCCGAACTTCACTTTTCCGTTCGGCGCTTACATCTGCGTGCTCGATGTCGACGTCGATACCGGCCAGGTGAAGGTGCGCCGTTTCTACGCGCTTGACGATTGCGGCACCCGCATCAACCCGATGATCATCGAGGGCCAGATCCACGGCGGGCTGACCGAAGCCTTCGGCATCGCCATGGGCCAGGAGCTGCATTACGACGAGGACGGCAACATCACGACGGCGTCGTTCATGGACTATTTCCTCCCGACCGCGGTCGAAACGCCGCATTGGGAAACCGACTGGACCACGACGCCGTCGCCGCATCATCCAATCGGCGCCAAGGGCGTCGGCGAAAGCCCCAATGTCGGCGGCGTGCCGTGCTTCTCCAACGCCGTAAACGACGCCTTCGCGTTCCTCGGCTCCACGCATATCCAGATGCCGCACGATCACTGGCGCACCTGGACGGCGGCGGAAAAGCTCGGCCTGCATGGGTGAAGTGAGCGGCGGCGTCATTATATGTACGTCACCCTGAGGAGTTCGGCGCGCAGCGCCGAGCCTCGAAGGGCGGCAGACCGGACCGTTCATCCTTCGAGGCTCGCGGAGCTTGTCGTCGGGCCGGCCACTTCGGGCCGGACCCGTTGGCTCGCGCCTCAGGATGACGGGAGCCCTTGGCACCACGAGCCGCTTAAATGAAGCGCGAAGAGATTTCGGACAAACTCGCCGCTGTCGGCTATGTCGCCGACCACGACATCGCCACGGCGCTTTGGCTGATGGAGTTCTTGCATCGCCCATTGCTGCTCGAAGGCGAGGCCGGCGTCGGCAAGACCGAGGTCGGTAAGGCGCTCGCCGCGTTGCATGGCGCCGAACTGATCCGCCTGCAATGCTACGAGGGCCTCGATCAAAACGCGGCGCTGTACGAATGGAATTATCAGCGCCAGTTGCTCGCGATCAAGACCCGCGAAGGCATCGGCGAAAACGCCGATGCGATCGAGGAGCACATTTTCTCCGAAAAATATCTCCTCGAGCGGCCGCTCTTGGCCGCCATCCGCCGCGCTACGCCGCCGGTGCTGCTGATCGACGAAGTCGATCGCGCCGACGAGGAGTTCGAAGCGTTTCTGCTCGAACTCCTGTCCGACTTTCAGGTTTCGATTCCCGAACTCGGCACGATCAAGGCGATCTCGATCCCGCGGGTCGTGCTCACCTCGAACGGGACGCGGGAATTGTCCGACGCGCTGCGGCGGCGGTGCCTCTATCATTACATCGATTTTCCTGACGTCGATCGCGAAGCTCGGATCATTCTGGCGCGCACGCCAGGCATCGACACCTCGCTTGCTCTGCAGATCGCGCGCATGGTCGCCGCGGTGCGCAAGGAGGATTTGCGCAAAGTGCCGGGCGTGGCGGAAACGCTCGACTGGGCGGCGACGCTCGCCGGGCTTGAGGTTCATGATCTTCGCCAAGAACCCGAAGCCGTCTACGAGACGATGATCTGTTTGCTCAAAACGCACGAGGATCGCGCGCGGCTCACCCGCGAGGTCAGCGAGCGTCTGCTCGGCAAGGTGGCGTGATAATGCCAGCGCCAATCACCTCCCTCCCCGGGGTCCCCGCGGCACAAGTGTCGCGGGGTGCCCCTAACCCTCCCCCGCAAGGGGGCAGGGAACCGCAACTGTGCGGCCCAGCGCGCCGGCGGCTGGCCGGTTTTGCGCGCACCTTGCGCGATAACGGCTTTCGCGTCGGACTTGCCGAGACCGGCGATGCGCTTGCGGTGCTGGCGTCGCCGGCCGGGAGCGCTCCGACGTCTCTGAAGCCCGCGTTGCGCGCGCTGTTTTGCGCCACTCATTCCGACTGGGAGCGCTTCGACGAAATCTTCGACGCTTATTGGCGCGGTATCGGCATGCGCCGGCGGCAAACCGTGTCCGGCGTCCCGCAAGCGAGCCACGCGCCGGCGCGCAAACTTGCCGAGGCGCATGTGCCGCAGGACGCGCTCGGGCTCCCCGATCGGGTCGAACGGCGGCCCGAGGATGACGGCGAAAGTCCGGCAGACGGGCGTGGCCGGCGCGAGGGCGCGTCGCGCACCGAGGTTCTTTCCGCGACCGATCTGCGTCACATCGTCAATCCCGACGATGTCGCTGCCGCGCACGCGCTCGCCGCGCGGCTTGCTCGCACCATGCGTGCGCAGCTTGTGCGCCGCGAGCAGGTTCGCCGCCGCGGCCGGCGGCTTGATCTGCGCCGCACCATTCATCGCAACGTCTCGCATGGCGGCACGCCGATCGAACTCGCCTGGCGGCGCCGCAAGATCAAACCGCTGCGGCTGGTCGTGCTGCTCGATGCGTCCGGTTCGATGAGCCTCTACACCGCGTTCTTTGTGCGCTTCCTGCACGGCGTGGTCGACAGCTTCCGCGAAGCGGAGGCGTTCGTCTTTCACACCCGGCTAGCGCACGTCTCGCCATCGCTGCGCGACCGCGACGTCACGCGCGCCGTCGACAAGCTGGCATTGATGGCGCAGGGCATCGGCGGCGGCACGCGGATCGGCGAAAGCCTCGCGACCTTCAATCGCTGGCATGCGCGGCGCGTGATCAATTCGCGCACCGCGGTGATGATCGTCTCCGACGGCTACGACACCGGCGCGTCGGAACAGCTCGGCGAAGAAATGCGGCGGTTGCGCCGGCGCTGCCGGAAAATCATCTGGCTCAATCCGCTGATCGGCTGGCGCGATTATTCGCCGCAGGCGCGCGGCATGCAGGCGGCGCTGCCTTATGTCGATCTATTCGCGCCGGCACACAACCTGCAAAGCCTGGCGGCGCTCGAACCGTATCTGGCGCGGATCTAAACGATGAAGCGGGCGCCCGACATCCTCGACATCATCTCGACGCGCAAGGCCGCGGGCGAGCCATTTGCGCTCGCGACGGTGGTGCGCACGGTCGCGGCGACCGCAGCCAAGGCCGGCGCCAAGGCCGTCATTCTGCCGGACGGCACCATCTCCGAAGGTTGGATCGGCGGCGGCTGTGCTCGCGCCGCCGTGCTCAAGGCGGCGAAGGATGCCCTCGCAGACGGCAAGTCGCGGCTGGTCTCGGTGCAGCCGCCCGATGTGCTTGAGGGCGGTGGCCACAAGCCCGGCGAAGAGCAACAAGGCGTGCGCTTCGCCAAAAATATGTGTCCGAGCCAGGGCACCATGGACATTTTCGTCGAGCCGGTGTTGCCGCGGCCGCAAATCGTCATTTGCGGATCGAGCCCGGTCGCGGTCGCGACCGCCGACCTCGCCAAGCGCACCGGCTTTGCCGTTACCGTCTGCGCGCCCGCGGCCGAGCAGGCGGCGTTTGCGGACGCCGAGCGCCGCATCGAGGGTTACGCACTACCGGTCGATGCGAGCGGTGCGCGCTATGTCGTGGTGTCGACACAAGGCCGCGGCGACGAAGCCGCGCTGCTTGCGGCGCTATCGGTCGATGCCGATTACCTCGCCTTTGTCGGCAGCGGCAAGAAAGCCGAAGCGCTCAAGGCAAAGCTTGCGCAAGATGGCGTTGCGGCCGAGCGGCTGGCTAGGCTCAAAGCGCCGGCCGGGCTCGACCTCGGCGCCATCACGCCCGACGAAATCGCCATCTCGATCGTTGCGGAAATCGTCGCGGTGCGGCGGCGCGCGCAATCGCGCGGCACGGCCAAAGCCTCCCGCTGAGTGACGATCGGGGACAACGAAAGCGCCTCCCAATCATGCCGTTGCGGAACTCTTATTTCGCGAGAGGCGGCCACGAACGCAATTATTTTTCTTTTATCGTCGAATACTTGACTGATTTGGAAGATTATACTCCCGTAGCGTTCACACGGCGTCTGCCGAGATCGTTCGGCGCGCGCTCTTAACGCGGGAGCCTGCAGTCATGTCCTCATCGCCATCGCAGCATCCGGAAACGCTGGCGCTTCATGCCGGCTGGCGTGCCGATCCGTCGACCGGCGCCGTCGCCGTGCCGATCTATCAGACCACGTCGTATCAGTTCCGCAACACCGAGCATGCCGAGAATTTGTTCGCGCTCAAGGAGCTCGGCAACATCTATACGCGCATCATGAATCCGACCAACGACGTGCTGGAGAAGCGCATCGCCGCGCTGGACGGCGGCGTCGCCGCGCTGGCGCTGTCGTCGGGGCAGGCGGCGTCGGCCTTTGCCGTCCAAAATCTGGCGCGTGCCGGCGACAACATCGTCTCTTCGACCGATCTTTACGGCGGCACCTGGAACCTGTTTGCCAATACGCTCAAGGACCAGGGCATCGAAGTGCGCTTTGTCGATCCCGCCGATCCAAATAACTTCAAGCGCGCGACCGACGACCGCACGCGCGCCTATTACGCCGAGTCGCTGCCGAATCCGAAGCTGACGGTGTTTCCGGTTGCCGAAGTCGCGGCCATCGGCCGGCCGCTCGGCATTCCGCTCATTGTCGACAACACCGCCTCGCCGATCCTGCTGCGGCCGTTCGATCACGGCGCCGCCATCATCGTTTATTCGATCACCAAATATATCGGCGGCCACGGCAATTCGATCGGCGGTCTTCTGGTCGACGGCGGCAATTTCGACTGGGCCGCGCACCCGCAGCGCCAGCCGGCGCTCAACACGCCGGACCCGAGCTATCATGGCGCGGTGTGGACGGAAGCGGTAAAGCCACTCGGCCCGATCGCCTACGTCATCAAGGCGCGCGTCACGCTGCTTCGCGACCTCGGCTCGGCGCTCTCGCCGTTCAACGCCTTCCTGGCGCTGCAAGGGCTGGAGACGCTGGCCCTGCGCATCGCCAAGCATTCGGAGAACGCGCAGAGCGTGGCGGACTATCTGCGCAAGCGGCCGGAAGTGGTGCGCGTGATTCATCCTTCGGTTCAGACTGGCGCGCAGCGCGAACGCGCCAACCGCTATCTTAAGGGCGGCTTCGGCGGTCTGGTCGGCTTCGAACTCGCTGCCGGCAAGGATGCCGGCCGCCGCTTCATCGACGCGCTCGAGCTCTTCTATCACGTCGCCAATATCGGCGACGCGCGCAGCCTCGCCATCCATCCGTCGACTACGACGCATTCGCAGTTGTCGCCGCAGGAGCAAGACGCGACCGGCGTGTCCGACGGTTATGTGCGGCTGTCGGTCGGCATCGAGCACATCGACGACATCATCGCCGACATCGAGCGTGGGCTTAACGCAGCGGGGAAACTGGCAAAAGCTGCGTAACCAATCGTCATGCCCGATTAATTTCGGGCATCCACGTCTTTCCCGGACAGCAACGGACGTGGATGGCCGGGCCTGGGATCCCCTTAGAGCATGGCGGGGACCCACGGCCCGGCCATGACGAACCAACCAAGACTCTCAAAATCCGCCGGCGGTGAAATTGAGCCGCTGCGTCACGTCGTAAGGCTGGTGCGCGACCGGGTAGGCGTAGTCCACCCGCAACGCCCCGAACGGCGAATTCCAGATCAGGCTGCCGCCGACCGAGGCGCGGATCGCTTGCGAATTCGCGATCTGCTGCGAAGGCGACAGCGACGCGAGTGTAGAGACGCTTGAGCCCGAGGTCGCCCACAGGCTGCCGGCGTCGGCAAACAACGCGACTTTCAGTTGCGCGTCGGGGGTGACGAGCGGCACCGGCGCCTGCAGCTCCGCCGATGTCGTCCAATAAACATTGCCTCCGACGTTGTCCTGCGTCGTTCCCGGCGTGATGTCGCGCGGCCCAAAGCCGTTCGGCGCAAAACCACGAATGAGTTGCGGGCCGCCGAAAAAGCCGTTGAGCAGCGGCACTTGTTGGCCGCCCCAGGGCGCCACGTAGCCGCCTTGCGCGCGCACCATGCCGACCACGTCGCCGAAAATCTCGTGATAGTAGCGGGCGTCCTCGGTGGTGCGGGCGAATTTGGCGGCGCCGCCCAGCCCGGCAAATTCCTCGGTCGTTTGCGTGCGGACGCCGTCGGTCGGATTCTTGGTATTGTCGAGCGTCGAATAGACAAAACTCGGGCCGATCGATGACACCCACATCGGGCCGGCCGCGGCGGCTTGTTGGATCGGCAGCGAGGCGGTCCCGACCGCGGGATCGAGCGTGATGCCCTGATTGTAGATCGAATAGACCCAGCTCATGCCAAGCTGGTCGTCGATCGGCATGCCGGTGCTGACTCTCGCGCCGTAGACGGTGCTGTTGAAAGACTGATAGCCGCCGGCGAGCGTTTCATTGGCGAACACATCGCCGCCGAGCGACACGCGCGGGCCGAACGCGTAGGGGTCGGTGACGCCGAGGTCGAAGCCGCGCACATACTGGCCGAAGGTCAGCGATGCCGTGGCGATGTCGCCGGTGCCCCACAGATTGTGCTCGGCGAGCGTGATTTCCGCGGTCGGTCCGGTCGAGGCGGAGTAACCGCCCGTGACGAAGAAACTGCCGGTCTTGTCCTCTTCGACCGCCACGTCGAGCACGACGCGGTCCGGCGCCGAACCCGACCGCGTGGTGATTTTGACGGACTTGAAATAGCCGAGCTGCTTTAAGCGGCGCTCCGCGCGGTCGATTAAGACGCGGCTATACGGGCTTCCTTCCACCACGTCGAATTCGCGGCGGATGACCTCGTCGCGGGTTTTGCTGTTGCCGTGGATCTCGATCCGCTCGACATAAAGTCGGGCGATTGTGTTAGGCGCCGCGGCTGGTGCTCCTGACTGCGCTTGCGCGCTTGGCAACGCCGCGAGCGCCAACAGCGGTGCAACAAACAGAAAGACGCTTGTGGTTGCCGCCCGGCGGCCAGGCATGAACGCGCTCCGCGAAAATCCGCGGGATTACAAGAGAGCGTTCCGGCGCTAACGTGTCGGATTATGTCGTAATGTGGGGAATCATTGCGACCGATGCCGACACAATCGTTGACGGCGCCGGCACTAGACCATGATCCGATCAGGTTGAATCGGATCATCGTCTAGATTCTTCGTTGGCGCATGGTTTTTTCGGAAAACCGGTATCCACTTTTCCGGATCATGCTCTATTGGCGCCGCGGTCAACCTAGCGACGCTGCGCGGCCAGCTGGTCCGGGTTCTTGCAACCGGCGGCGCGCCGTTCTCCGGCTACAGGATTAAGCTTGGCCAGAAACGCCCAGGCATCCCTGGTCCATCGGGCATCGAACAGCGCGTGGTGCCGGACGCCCTGTTGTTGGGGCAATTCCGGATCGCCCAGTTCAATCGCCCATTGTTTGATGTCCAGGCAAAGCTGCGGATAGTGGAACGGCAGTTCGTCCATTCTTCCGAACAACCAGGTGAACCCCACCCAATCGAAAGCGGGGAAATATCCCCAGAACACCGGGTGCTCGTCGCCGTCGGTAAATTCGCGCGCGGCATAGCCGATCTCGACGCGTCTTTTTGTCTTGCCCTCGAGTTTCGGGCGCACGTTCTCTAGCGTCCACAGACTTGCCTTCGACCAGTCGACCTCGTTGCTCTCGGCATAGAACTCGCGACCGTCTTCGGCGACGAGACCGACACTGATGAGGTCAATGATGTCGGGCCTCTCGATAAACTCGGTGTCGATCCAATATTTCACGTGTTGACGCTCCAAGACGTGAGAAGACGACCGCCGGCCTATGCGACACCCGTCAAACGAGAGCGCGGACGATGGCGAGTCCGGCAAAAAGGCCGGCGATCGCCAGCACGACGGAGGCGACCACATAAATCGCCGCCCCCGCGATCTGTCCCCGCTCATACAGCAACGCCGCTTCCAGCGAAAACGCGGAAAACGTGGTGAAGCCGCCGAGGATGCCGGTGGTCAGAAACAGCCGCCAATGCTGCGGCAAGTGACCTTTGAGCGCGAAATATTCGGCGATCAGGCCCATCGCCAGCGAGCCGACGACATTGATGAACAATGTGCCGTAGGGAAAGCCGGTCCCTATCAGACGCGCGGCAGACATATTGATCCCGTGCCGCGCCGCGGCCCCAAGACCGCCACCCAGAAAAACGATCAAATATCCCATCACCAGCCTCCAGTCAGAATCCTGCCGACGCCAAGCGTTGAAAGCTCGGCTATTGGTAGGAGTCATCAGCCTGGACGGCGGTTAACGGGGGACCCCATCCCCGGAGCGCTTCAATACTAGCGGCCGATATCGCGCGTGCAAGCTCAAGCCGCCGTACCGCGCGTCAGCCGGCGCGCCGCGTTGGCGTGCCGGCCGGCTCGGAAAAAAGCCGATCGGATTCGACGGCGTATTGCGCCGCGCTCTGATGGAGTTTGGCGTTGTTGGCTTCGCGCCGCGCCGCGTCGGCCTCGCCGTAGAGAAACGCCACAAAGGCATAACGCCGGCCGCGCGTTACCGGCGTAACCTGGTGCAACGCGCCACAGGACATCACGATGGCGCCGCCGACCGGCGTGCGATAGGCGCGGTGACCGAATTCCGGCAGGACGAGATCGCCGCCGTCGTAATCTTTGTTGAGATTGATGGAGACGGCAAAACGGCGGTGCTGGGCGCCGACATTGACGTTGTCGCGATGCCGGTAGAAATGCCCGCCAGCGGCGCTGTCGTAGCAGGTGACGATGGAGCGATCCATCCGGGTCGCGGAAAACTGGAAAAATCGCTCGATCGCGGGGAGCAAACGGCGCACGATCCGGCTGCGCATCGCCTCGCGCAGCTGCGGATGGGCAACGATGAGGTCACGGCGGCTTTTGATCCGGCGATCGACCACCTGCGTGGTCTTGCCGTCGACGTCGTAGAGAAAGCCGGATTCCTTGCCGCCGACCTTGTCATAAAGTTCGATCAAGCCGTCGCAGAGCGAAAAATCGAACACCCGCGGCACGATCAGGACCGGCGCGGTCATCGGCACGCCGGCTGAGTCATCGACCGAGGGCAGGCTCGCCAACAGCTCGCGCGCCGTTTTTCCGTGCCCGGCCGCGTCGTCGAAGGGAATGTCGGCGATGGCGCGCAGCATCGGATCGAGCACGATGGTGCGCGGCATGTCGGCGGCACCGTAAGCGCGCGAGACGCTGCCGTCATAATCGGCGAGAAACGAGGCCACCGCGCTGGTGCGCGCGAGGTAAGGGGCGGGATCGTCGGGCGGGCTCGTGAGGATGCCGTAGAACACGATGCGATCCTCGTCGAACAGCGCCGACGATTGGAAAATTTCGGCGAGCTCGCGCTCGACCCGCGGATCGGCCGGCGAGCCGAGAAAGCTCAACACCAGCCAGCGGCCGGCGGCGACCGAAAGATTGAACGCGCCTTCGCCGACGAGCGGCGCGGAGAAGTCGGGAACGGGATCGCCCAACACGATGCCGCACGTCGTCGCGTCGCTTGTGGTCATGGTCGCGCTTTCGCTCAAGTGGCCCTTCGCGGGCCGCGACGCATCATTCGGACGACATGGTAAATTTTGTTCTAAAACGCGAGATTTTCGTTATCTTTCAAGACAAAGGTCTGATTCGCGCGCCGCCAATCCGGGACATCGCCCGCCGTGAACGAGCACTCGCCGCGAATAGCGTTTGGCCGCCGCATCGAAGAGCTGGACCGTTCGCTCGCCCGCGATCCCGACGCGATCGCGCCCCGGTTCGAGCGTGCCGGTCTGTTGCGCGAGCAAGGCCTGTTTGAAGAAGCCAAGCGCGACTATCTCGAACTTCTTCGGCGCACGCCGACCGATTTCGCCGTGCTCAACGACTTCGGCACCATGGTGCTGACGGCGGGGTACAAGGACGCCGCGCGGTCGCTGTTTGGCGAAGCTATCCGGCACCATCCCGAAAACCCGAACGGGCACGTCAATCTGGCCAATTTACTGTTCCTGTCCGGCGAGCACGAGTTGGCGCGCACGCATTTCGAGGTGGCGCTGCAGCTCGATCCCGATCACGTCCACGCCCACCGCGGTCTCGGTAATCTCCTGGCCGAGCAGGGCGACGCGGCAGACGCGCGAAAACATCACGACAAGGCCTACACCAACAACTTTCAGGTGCGGTTGCCGTATCGCGGCGATGGCGCTCCGATCGCGGTGTTGTTGTTGATCTCAGCCACCGGCGGCAACATTCCGACGACCTCCATACTCGACGATCGGCAATTTGCGACCACGGTGCTGGTCACCGAATACGCCGACCCGAACGTGCCGCTGCCGCCGCACGATCTCGTCTTCAACGGCATCGGCGATGCCGACCTTTGCCGCGAAGGTCTAAAAGGCGCGCTTGCGGTCATTGCCCGAGCCGACCGGCCGGTGATCAACCATCCGAGCGCCGTGTTGAAAACCGGACGCGCCGCCAATGCCGAACGTTTGCGCGGCCTCACCGATGTGATCGCCCCGCGCACGGTGCCGGTCGCGCGCGAGCAGCTGTGCGGCGCGGACGCGGCCGCATTCGTGGCCGCGCACGGTTTTGCTTTTCCGTTTTTGCTCCGCGCGCCGGGTTTTCATACCGGCCAGCATTTTGTGCGCGTTGCCGGCGCGGAGGAATTGGCCGCGGCGGCCGCGCAAATTCCTGCGGAGCACGTGTATCTGATCGACAAGCTCGATGCGCGCGACGGCGACGGTTTGCATCGCAAGCTTCGGGTGATGATCATCGACCGGAAAATCTATCCGCTGCATCTGGCGATCTCCCGTCACTGGAAGGTCCATTACTTCCGCGCCGACATGACGGCCTCGCCGAAAAATCGTCTGCACGATGCCGCTTTCCTCGCCGACATGACCAAAGTCGTGGGGCCGCGCGGCATGGCGGCGCTCGCGCGCATCAACGCCGCGCTCGATCTCGACTATTGCGGCATCGATTTCGCCGTGAATGCCGACGGCGAGATTTTATTGTTCGAAGCCAACGCCACCATGGTGATGGTACCGCTGGCGCCCGACTCGAAGTGGGACTATCGGCGGCCGGCCTTCGACGCGGTCTTTGCCGCGATCCGGGCGATGCTGTTGCGGCGCGCCGGCGAAGGAGGGTCGAAGGCACGGGTGGCCTAATCTTTGAGCCAATCTTGTCCTCTCGAAATAATTTTCTCTGCCTATTTTTTAATCAAACTAGCTACGGTGCAGCCACCGAGACGGAACTCCTTAACAATTCTTGTTTGATTTCAAGCTGATAAGCGCCCCGGCCGGACGCTCGCCGCTGGCATAAGCCTTGCGAAGGGCGTTGGCGCATCACGCAAGAACATCGTCGTTGTGATGGCGACCAGCAGCCAGCGCACCCTGCGCTCGCGTGCGCATCAGGGAGTAGTAGCGAATGAATCTCGACAAACTTTCGCGGCGTCACCTTCTTCAAGGAACCGCCGCGTTGACGCTTGGCGCTGCGTTGCCGCTGAGCCCGGCCCAAGCGGCCGATACCACGATCGGCTTCATCTATGTCGGCTCGCGGGACGACTATGGATACAACCAGGCGCACGCCGCCGGTGCCGCCGCGTTGAAGAAAATGCCCGGGATCAAGGTTGTCGAAGAAGAGAAGGTCCCCGAAACCGACGCGGTCGAAAAGACCATGGAGTCGATGATCAGTCTCGACGGCGCGAGTTTGCTGTTCCCGACGTCGTTCGGTTACTACAACCCGCACATGATCAAGATGGCGTTGAAGTATCCGAAGCTGCGCTTCGAGCATTGCGGCGGCCTGTGGAGCGACAAGGATCCGAAGAATGCCGGCAGCTATTTCGGCTACATCGACGAATCGCAGCACGTCGCCGGCGTGATCGCCGGCTCGATGACCAAATCCGGCAAACTCGGCTTCGTCGCCGCCAAGCCAATCCCGCAAGTGCTGCGCAACATCAACGCCTGGACGCTCGGCGCCAAACTCGCCAATCCGAAGATCACCACGCAAGTGATCTTTACCGGCGACTGGTCGATGCCGGTGAAGGAAGCCGAAGCAACCAACAGCCTGATCGACCAGGGCGTCGACGTGATCACCTGCCACGTCGACGGTCCGAAGACCGTGGTCGAGAACGCCGCGCGCCGCGGCGCGTTTGTCACCGGCTATCACGTCAATCAGTCGGTGCTGGCGCCGAAAGCCTACCTCACCGGCGCCGAGTGGAACTGGGAAGTGCTCTACCCGCGCTTCGCCAAAATGTTCACCTCGGGCCAAACCATCCCGAACTTTTACCGCGGTGGCCTGAAGGAAGAGATCGTCAAGGTGTCGCCGTACGGCGACATGGTTCCGGAATCGGCGCGCAAGATGGCCGACGATGTCAAAGCCAAGCTGATCGCCGGCAGCTATGTCATCTTCAAGGGACCGATCGCCGACAACAAAGGCACCGTGGTCATCGCCAAGGACACGGCGCGCGGCCAAACCGATCCGGAACTGGAAAAGATGAACTATCTGGTCGAAGGCGTCATCGGAGCGACTTCGTGAAAGCAGATATCGGCGCGCCGGTAGGCACGCCTGTTGCGAAATCCGAGGCAGGCGCACAGTTGCGCCTGCCTTCGTTCGGCCGCAGGTTCGGCGGCACGGCGGAATACATCGTTATCCCCGCGCTCGCGCTGCTGGCGTCGCTGGCGCTGTTCGGCGTCTTCGTGGCGCTGTTCGGCAAAAATCCCCTTGACCTCTACTTTTATATGTATCAGGGCGCGTTTGGCACCTGGTTTTCCTGGCAGAACACGCTCACGCGCGCCGCGCCGTTGATCTTGACGGCGCTGTGCACGGCGCTGCCGGCGCAGCTCGGCATGGTCATCATCGGCGGCGAAGGCGCGCTGTTGATCGGCGCGCTGTCCGCAACCGGCGCGGCGCTGGCGATGCCATGGGCGCCCCCGCTGGTCGTCGATGTCGCCATGGCCGCGGCCGGCATGGCCGGCGGCGGTTTGTGGATCATGCTGGCGGGAGCGCTGCGCCAATATCGCGGCGTCAACGAAACGATTTCGAGCCTGCTGCTCGTCTATATCGCGCTTGCCATCCTCAACTTCCTGGTCGAAGGCCCGATGCGCGATCCGACCAGCCTCAACAAGCCGTCGACACCGGAGATCGGCGCCGTCAACATGATCGGCAGCATTCCCGGAACCGACGTGCATTGGGGTCTGGCGTTCGGCATCATCGCCGCGATCCTGTCCTACATTCTGATCTATCACACGGTATTTGGTTTCGCCGCGCGCGTTGCCGGTGGCAATATCCGCGCCGCGCGGGTGGTCGGTTTGAGTGTCGGCAAGCTCATCCTCATCACCTGTTTTCTAGCCGGCGCCGCTGCCGGCCTCGCCGGCATGTTCGAAGTCGCCGCCGTGCAGGGGCGCACCAACGCCAATCTCGCGGCGGGTTACGGTTTCGCGGGCATCCTGGTGGCGTTCCTGGCGCGACAGAATCCGATCGCCATCATTCCGGTCGCTGTCCTTCTTGGCGGCATCGGCGCCAGCGGCGGGCTGCTGCAGCGTCGGCTTGGTTTGCCGGACGCGTCGGTCTTGGTGCTCGAAGGCATGATCTTCGTGATGGTGCTGGCGAGCGACACGCTCTACGGCCGCTTCAGTATCTTCAAGGGCAAGGCAAGCTGACATGGCGGGCCCCGGCGACATCGGATTATGGACCGTGCCGCTCGCCGTGCTCGGCGGCGCCATTCGCGTCTCCACGCCGTTTCTCTTCGTCAGCCTCGGCGAATGCATTACCGAGCGGTCCGGGCGCATCAATCTCGGGCTCGAAGGCACCCTCGTCATGGGGGCGATGAGCGGCTACGGGGTCTCGTACTTGACCGGTTCGCCCTGGCTCGGCGTGCTGGCCGCCGGCATCACCGGCGCCGGCATGGGCGCGCTGCATGCCGGGATCTGCGGCTTGCCGCGCGTCAACGACATCGCGGTCGGCATTGCGCTGATGCTGTTCGGCGTGGGCCTGGCATTTTATCTCGGCAAGCCCTTAATCGAACCGACGGCGCCACGGCTGCCGTCGATCGACTTCGGCGCCTGGAGTGATATCCCGCAAGTGCAGGCGGCCTTGCGCATCAACGCCCTCTTTATCATCGGCGTCGTTTTGGCGCCGATCCTGGTGTGGGCGCTGCGTACCACGCGGTGGGGCCTGATCATCCGCACCGCCGGCGAGAGCGCCGACGCCGCGCTGGCGATGGGTTATTCCGTCAACTTCATCCGTTTGCGCGCCACCATGTTCGGTGGCTTCCTCGCCGGCATCGGCGGGTCGTTCTTGTCGCTGTACTATCCCGGCAGCTGGAACGAAGGATTGTCGAGCGGGCAGGGCATCACCGCGGTGGCGCTGGTGATCTTCGCGCGCTGGAATCCGATGCTGTGTCTGGGGGCGTCGCTCCTGTTCGGCGGCGCCGCCGCGCTCGGACCGGCGCTGCAGTCGGTTGGCTTCAGCTACGGCTATCATCTGTTCAATGCCGCGCCCTACATTCTGACATTGTTGATCATGATCGCGACCTGTTCGCCCAAGCGCACCTTGATCGGCGCGCCGGCGGAACTGTCGATCACGAGATAAGCCATGACGAGGTGAGCTATGGCCCAAGCTGCACTTAAGGAAAGCAATACCGCCGAGCGTTATGTCGCCGCCGATCCCTATCTGTGGCCGTACAACGGCGACCTGCGGCCGGAAAACACCGGGCTGATCATCATCGACATGCAGACCGACTTCTGCGGCGTCGGCGGCTACGTCGACAAGATGGGCTACGATTTGTCGCTGACTCGGGCGCCGATCGAGCCGATCAAGCGCACGCTCGCTGCCATGCGCGCCAAGGGCTTCCACATCTTCCACACCCGCGAAGGTCACCGTCCCGACCTCGCCGACTTGCCGGCCAACAAACGCTGGCGCTCGCGGCAAATCGGCGCCGGCATCGGTGACCCGGGGCCTTGCGGCCGCATTCTGGTGCGCGGCGAGCCGGGCTGGGACATCATCGCCGAGCTCGCGCCGAAGGAAGGCGAGCCGATCATCGACAAGCCAGGCAAGGGCTCGTTCTGCGCTACCGACCTTGAACTTTTGCTGCGGCTGCGCGGCATCGACAACATCGTGCTCACCGGCATCACGACCGACGTGTGCGTGCACACCACGATGCGTGAGGCCAACGATCGCGGCTTCGAATGCCTGCTGTTGGAGGATTGCTGCGGCGCCACCGACAAGAGTAATCACGACCACGCGCTCAAGATGATCAAGATGCAGGGTGGGGTGTTCGGCGCGGTGTCGGATTCGGCGAAGTTCATCGAGGCGATTGCGTGAGCGAATTTGCAACGCTGATCCCGCCCGGCGGACTGCCGTCGCATACCGCGGGCAAAAAGACCTTCGGCGTCGAAGCCATCGAGATGACCAAGCGCTTCGGCGAGTTCACCGCGCTCGACGATGTTTCGCTCAAAGTGCGCCCCGGCACCTTCCATGCGCTGCTTGGCGAGAACGGCGCGGGAAAATCGACGCTGGTCAAATGCATCATGGGCTATTACCAGGCCGACGGCGGCGAACTCATCGTCGACGAGCGCCAGGAAGTGATCGGCAATCCACGCGCCGCGCACGCGCTCGGTCTCGGCATGGTCTACCAGCATTTCACGTTGGTGCCGGCGATGACGGTGGCGGAGAATTTCGTCCTCGCGCGCGATGACGTACCGGCCGTGGTGGATTGGACGCGCGAGCGCAAGACGCTGGAGGAGTTCCTCTCGCGCATGCCGTTTCGGGTGCCGTTGAACGCCAAGGTCTCGGGCATTTCCGCCGGCGAGCGGCAGAAATGTGAAATCCTCAAGCAGCTCTACCTCAAGCGGCGCTTTCTCATCCTCGACGAACCGACCTCGGTGCTGACGCCGGGCGAGGCCGATGAGGTGCTCGGCATGCTGCGCGGCATGGTGGCGGAAGGCGCGCTGACCATTCTCATGATCACCCACAAATTCCGCGAGGTGATGGCGTTCGCCGATGAGGTGACCATCCTGCGGCGCGGCAAACTCGCCGGCCGCGGGCTGGTGAAGGATTTGAGCCCCGACGCCATGGCGCGCACCATGATCGGTGCCGAGGAGCTGACGGTGCAGCCGCCGCGCACCGGCGAGTTCGGCGCGCCGCGCCTCAACATCGACAAGCTCAATGCGCTCGACGACGGCGGCCAGCCGGCCGTGCGCAACGTCTCGCTGTCGATCCGCGGCGGCGAAATCGTCGGCGTCGCCGGCGTTTCCGGCAACGGCCAGCGCCAGCTCATCGAGGTGCTGGCCGGCCAGCGCGAGGCCGAGAGCGGCCAAGTCTATCTGCAGGGCGAGCTTTATCACGCCCGCCGGCAGGAAATGCGCGAGGACCATCTCTCGGTGCTGCCCGAAGAGCCGCTGAAGAACGCGTGCGTGGCGCGCATGAGCGTCGCCGACAATCTCGCGTTTCGCGAATTCGATCGTGCGCCCTTCGCCACCGGCGGCTGGTGGCTCAACCGGGCGCAGTTCCACAAGAACGCTCTGCAAAAGATCGCGCGCTACAAGATCAAGACCCGCTCCGACGACACCGCCATCGGCGAACTATCCGGCGGCAATGTGCAGCGCACGGTATTGGCGCGCGAGCTCGGCGGCGAGGTCGATATCCTGGTCGCGGCCAATCCCTGTTTCGGTCTCGATTTTGCGGCCGTGGCGCAGATCCACGCCGAGATCATGGCGGCGCGCAACCGCGGCGCGGCGGTGCTCCTGGTCAGCGAGGACCTCGACGAGCTTCTGGAGCTTGCCGACCGCTTGGTTGTGATGTTCCACGGCGAAATCGTTTACGAGACGCGCGCCAGTGAAGCCGATCTCACCGAAATCGGCCGCCACATGGCCGGGCATTAGCGCACTCGCCCGGCTTCACTTCTTTTTTGCGTTGGGCCGCTTCGCACGCTTGTCCGTCGGCGCTTTTTTCTTTTTTTTGCTTGATTGTGTTCGATGGCGGCGCGGACAAGACTTTTTAGCGCGCGCTCATTGACCTTGTCGCCCTCGAAAAAATCGATCGCGCGGCGTGCATTGCCCTCGGACCCGGCGTTGAACAGCTTGTCGGGATCCGGGAGACTCGCGCCGTAGGCGAAGGTGAGCTTCACCTTTCCTTTGTGGGCATTGGCGACCGCGATCATTCCGTCAAGAGACCACAATGGACTTCCCATCCACTTCCATTCCTCGATGATCTCCGGGTCGGTTCCAAGGATGGCCTTGCGGATGCTGGCGAAGGTTTTGCCGCGCCAGTCCGTGAGCTCGGCGATCATCTGCTCGATACGTTCGGATGGGTCCATTCGATGTTTATGCCTCGGAACCCGCTCCCGTGCTAGCCTGCCCGCCGATCCCGCCCTGCTCACGAGGGGAGACATGCCCAAAACCGCGTGGCTGCTGTTGTTGTTCCTGCTTGGTGTCGTCGCCGCCGTTCCGGCAGGCGCCGCCGACGAGCCGGACTTGATATTCAAACGCTCGACGACGTTCAAGCTTCTGACCCCGAACGACAAGCTTGCGACCTATGGCGTCGACGATCCTGACGTCGAGGGCGTCGCCTGCCATTTCACCGCACCGGAGCGCGGCGGCGTCAAAGGCTGGATCGGAATTGCCGAACAGGTCTCGGATATTTCGCTCGCCTGTCGGCAGATCGCGCCGATCCGCTTCAAGTCGAAATTCGAGCAGGGCGGCGACATGTTTCGCCAACGCCGGTCATTATTCTTCAAAAAGATGCAGATCGTGCGCGGCTGCGACACCAAGCGCAACGTGCTGGTCTATATGGTCTACTCCGACAAGCTGATCGAAGGCTCGCCGAAGAATTCGACGTCGACGGTGCCGATCATGCCTTGGGGGCCGAACGATCAGATCCAGAAGTGTGAGGACTTCCTCGAAAAGTAGCGGTGCCTGCGAGGGCGTCTGCCGCCGGTGCGTTTGCGATCGGCGTCAGTCCGCCAATGGAGCGGTCCAGGCATCGTAGGCGTAGACCCAGTCCGGATTGGTCTGGTCGCGAAGCCAAGTGTTGGTTCGCGAGCCGAGCTGGACCTGCGAGGTGCGGGGCTTGCGCGTCGCTTCGAAACGGCGAAAGGCGTCCGCCACTCCCGACTGATCGACGCCGTCGAGGCAGCGTGACAGGACGGCGGCGTCCTCAAACGCCATCGCCGCGCCCTGCGCCATGTACGGCGTCATGGGATGACAGGCGTCGCCCAACAGCGTGACGTTGCCGTCCACCCAGCGGGGCAGCGGATCGTGATCGACCAGCGGTCGTTTGTGAACGGCAGGACATGATGCGAGCACGTGCTGGACTTGCGGATGGAAACCGACGAAGGCGTCGCGCAAAACATTGACGTCGCCGGTGGCGGACCAGGATTCAAGCGCGAAGCCCGGTTCGGGTTGACTGGTCACAAAATAGACTTCGCTGCGATCGGGCTTGACGTAATAGATGACGATGTGGCGATCCGGTCCCCACCATTTGGTGCAATCGTCGATCCGATATCCGTTGAGCAGCGTTGCCAGAAACACGGTGCGGTAGGCAACCCGGCCGGTGAACGCCGGCTCGTCGGTGCCGAACAGCGTGTCCCGCACGATCGAGTGGACGCCGTCGGCGCCGACCACGGCATCGGCGTCAGCCGTTGCGCTGTTGGCGAACTCAAGCCTGACAGTCCCATCCGAGAGCCGTTTGAGCGAAACGAGCCGATGATCGAGCCGCAGCACGCTCGCCGGTACGATGCTCGCCAAGGCGGCGTGGAGGTCGCCGCGGTGCGCCAACAGGTAAGGCGCGCCATAACGCTCCTCGGCGGTTTCGCCGAAGATCATGTCGAAGCGAATCTCGCCGGTATCGAAGTCTCTGTTGTTCCAGGACCGGGGGTAGAACGCGGCCGCGCGCAAATTCGGCTCAAGTCCGAAGCCGCGCAGGACTTTCATCGCATTGCAGCCGATTTGGATACCGGCCCCGACGCGAGCGAAGGCCTTAGCCTGCTCGTAGACGGTGACGTCGACGCCGACCCGTTGCAGTGCTGCCGCCGTCGCAAGTCCGCCCATGCCGGCGCCGATGATCGCTACTGAAAGTCTTTCCACGTGGGCATGCCTTGTTTTTCGAAAGCAAACGCGAATAGTGGCAACGTTCTATCTCGTTGGTTCCCGCAAGGCCGGGGCCTTAACGGCCGCGAACTTCTCGAACTCGACATTGTAAAGCTGGCCATCGACCCTTTCGACCCGGCGGATATAGACGTCCTGCACCATCTCGCGGGTTTCCGGATCGATCGAGACCGGCCCGCGCGGGCTTTCCCAGGCCATGCCTTTCATGGCGGCGATCAGGGCGTCGCCATTGGTGCTGCCGCCGGTTTTCTCTATCGCCGCGTAAATCAGGTGGAAGGCATCGTAAACGGCCACTCCCACATGATCCGGCCGGATGCCGTTGCCGGCAATCTTGAAGCCTTCGACGAAAGCCTTGTTTACCGGCGAGGAATGCGCGGCGGAATATTGCATCGATGTGATGACACCGAGCATGGCATCGCCGGCCTCGTTCAGCACGGCGTCGTCGGTGATATCGCCGACGCCGATCAGCTTGATGCCGGACTTATTCAGACCGCGCTCCGCATATTGCCGCATTAGCGCCGCCGCGAGGCCGCCCGCACCCAAACGAATAGCGCGTCTGGCTTGGCGTCGCGGGCGCGCTGAAGGTAAGGGGCATAATCCGGGTTTTGCAAAGGCACGCGCACCGACTCCACAATCTGTCCACCATCGGCCGTGAATTCTTCAATGAAGGCCTTCTCGGCATCGAGACCGGGGGAATAATCGGATACCAGGGTGACGACGCGTTTGATGCCGTTCTTTGCCGCCCATTGAGCCATCGGGACGGTGACTTGCGCTTGCGCGTACATGGTCCGGACGATGTAAGGCGAACGCGCGGTGATAACGGAAGCCACCGCGCCAACGACGATCTCCGGAACTTTGGCCTCGGTAGCGATCGGCGCGACCGCGAGCGCGGTCGGGGTCGGATTGTAGCCGAACAATACCGCGACCTTGTCATTGACGACGAGTTCCTGTGCGATGCGCTTGGCCTGATCCGGAACGCCGCCGTCGTCACGGACGATGAGTTGGATAGGGCGGCCAGCGACCGTCGTGCCGTTCTGCTCCATGAACAGCTTCGCGGCGGCGATCATTTGCTTGCCGTTCTCGGCGAACGGCCCGGTCACCGGTGCCGACAATCCGATCTTGATTAAGTCCTGCGCGTCGGCACTGGCGCCGGTGAGCACCAGCGAAACACCGCCGACGACGATCGCAACCGCCAGCGACCGTCTTGCCAGCTTCTCAAGTGTAAGGTTGAGCGCGGTGAGCATCGCCTCTTGGTCAGCTTTCTGCGGTTGGGCTCGCCAATTTATGGATACTCGGCCTAG